>ENA-OQCE01000067-OQCE01000067.1-human-gut-metagenome-genome-assembly--contig:-NODE-67-length-45557-cov-2.766454_pt1 | contig 45557 bp, 65 predicted proteins | sample MGYA00242495_ERZ504572 | MGnify/ENA primary metagenome ERZ504572 (study PRJEB26092, sample SAMD00036228) | human gut metagenome | host: Homo sapiens | study: EMG produced TPA metagenomics assembly of... | reverse complement strand
CTCACTGTGGATGCATTTTTTTATTACGTTACCTTTGACATTCAAGGAATTTGCTATATAATCAAATGTGGACATAGGCCATCTTCCTTTCATTTAGGTTTGGCGATTTAATTGTAAGAGTGGATGCCGTCTATGTCCACTTTTTTTATGCAAAAATGGGGTGAGGAAAGAATATTTCCTCACCCCAACATTTATTATAGAACCAAAAAAAGCAGGCCATCTCCCGCGAAGGGGTGATAACCTGCTTTTGAACGATTGCAATCGTCTAAAAGGGAATCCTTATTTCAGTAAAACGTCTTACGGTTTTACCACAATGTTGACCAGACGGCCCGGAACGGCAATGACGCGGACAACCTTGCCGCTGCCGATGGCCTCCTTGACAGCCTTGCTTTCCAAGGCGACCTTGCCCAAGGCCTCCTTATCCATTTCCGGATCGACCATGATGCGGTCCTTCGGCTTTCCGTTGACTTCAACAAGGACCTCTACTTCATCGACCTTGATGGCTTCTTCATCGTACTTCGGCCAAGCCTGTTTATGGATGCTTTCCGAATCATCGATAGTGCCGTGCCAGAGTTCTTCCGTAATATGGGGAACGAAGGGCGCCATCACAAGGAGCAGATCCGTAATGACTTCCCAGATGAGGCCCGGATGTACTTTCTTGGCCTTATCCTTATAGGCATAAAGAGCATTGACCAGTTCCATCATGGTACTGATGGCCGTATTGAAGTTGAAGCGGCTGTCCAGGTCCTCTGTGATCTTTTTCAGGCTCACATGGAGGATATGGCGCATTTCCCGGCCTGCTTCATCCAGTTCCTTCACATCATAGGTCTTGACCTTCTTTTGGAGTTCATCCTGGAAGTGGTAGACAATACGCCATACACGGTTCAGGAAACGGAAGGATCCTTCGACACCTTGGTCGCTCCATTCCAGTTCCCGTTCCACAGGGGCGGCAAACATAATGAATAGCCGGGCCGTATCGGCGCCGTACTTGCCAATGATTTCTTCCGGGGAAACGACATTGCCCAGGGACTTGCTCATCTTAGCCCCGTCCTTGATGACCATCCCTTGGGTCAGGAGGTTCGTGAAAGGTTCGTCAACCTTGACAAGACCGGCATCACGCAGGACCTTCACAAAGAAACGGGAATAAAGCAGATGGAGGATGGCATGTTCAATGCCGCCGATATATTGGTCCACGCTCATCCAATGATCGACCGCTTCATGGCTGAAGGGTGCCTGATCGTTATGGGGATCGGTGTAACGCAAATAGTACCAGCTCGAGCAGACGAAGGTATCCATCGTATCCAATTCACGCGTTGCAGGGCCGCCGCATTTCGGGCAGGTGCAGTGCACGAAGGATTCGCTCGTAGCAAGAGGCTCTTGGCGCCGGCCGCAAACTTGACATCTGTCGGCAGTTTTACAGGCAGATCCTTTTCCGGGACGAGGACTTCGCCGCATTGCGGGCAATTGATGACCGGAATGGGTGCGCCCCAATAGCGCTGACGGCTGATCAGCCAGTCGCGGAGGCGGTAATTGACGCGCCGTTTGCCCAGGCCCTTTTCTTCCATGTAGTCCATGATGGCTCCCATGGCTTTATGCATTTCCATACCCGTGAAGACCGGAATTAACGAGGACACCGTCCTTTTCCGTATAGGCGTCGTCCATTTCCTCAAGCTTCAGTTCATGATCCTTTGGCTGGAGGGTAAGGATCTTCTTGATACCGTATTTTGAAGCAAACATCCAGTCACGATGGTCTCCGCTCGGTACACCCATGACGGCGCCCGTACCGTAGTCAAAAAGGACATAATTCGTAATCCAGATCTCTACCTTATGTCCCGTCAAGGGATGGACACAGTCATAGCCCGTATACATGCCCAGTTTTTCTGAGTCAGCACTGGTCCGCTCAATATCCGACGTATTGCGAACCTTGTCACAGAAGGCTTCAAGTTCAGCCCGTTTAGGTTGTTTTCAAGGATCTTGGCAACAAGGGGATGCTCCGGCGGAATGACGACGAAGGTGACGCCGTAGATTGTATCCGGACGGGTTGTATAGACGGGGAGCTTGGTCCCAAGGTCCGGGCAGTCAAAGCTGAATTCCAGTCCTTCGCTGCGGCCAATCCAGTTGCGCTGCATGGTCTTGACCGGTTCAGGCCAGCCCTTCAAAAGGTCAAGGTCCTTCAAGAGTTCATCGGCATAATCAGTGATCTTAAAGAACCACTGGGACAGGTCCTTTTTGACGACCGGTGTATCACAGCGCCAGCATTTTCCGTCAATGACCTGTTCGTTGGCAAGGACGGTGTTGCATTTTTCGCACCAGTTGACCGGGGCCGTTTTCTTAACGGCCAGGCCGCGCTTATACATGAGTTCAAAGAACCACTGGGTCCACTTATAGTAATCTTCCATACAGGTCTTGACTTCGCGGTCCCAATCATAGGAAAGGCCCATGCGTTTTTGCTGGTCTTCCATGTTGGCAATGTTTTCAAGGGTCCATTTGGCCGGCGGAATGTTATGTTTGATGGCGGCATTTTCCGCGGGCATGCCAAAGGAGTCAAAGCCCATGGGATGAAGGACGTTGTAGCCCCGCATGGTACGGAAACGAGCAACGACATCACCAATGGAATAGTTCCGTACGTGCCCCATATGAAGGTTGCCCGAAGGATACGGGAACATTTCAAGGACGTAATATTTGGGGCGGGGATCATCATTACTGACCTTGTAGGTATGATGATCTTCCAATACTTTTGCCATTTGCTTCCGCCTTATGGGGTTCATACTTTTCACTGATCATGCTTGGCCTCCCTATTTTGGAAACATAAGTGAAATCCCTTGCAATACGGCATTCGATTCTGTAACATAATGGTATTGAAGGAAGTGAACGTACCCCCACCGGATAGAGGCGGGAGCTTCCTGCTTCAACGAGAACAGCACCGCTGACGCAAAAAAGCCGCGATGACTTACACACTCTCCACAAGCGTAGATTTCCGTGCGACCCACGGTATTTCCGCAGTGAAAAATTATTTTCCAAGGGCATTGAAGCCTTGGGAAACCTGCAATTCATCTCACCGCCTACGGCGTTGGTGGGACTTCTTGCAGAATAGGTTACCATTCACTACAATAGATTCATTATATAGTTGACGCCTCATAAAGTCAACGTAGGAAGGAGCACCATTCATGGCCTTTTATGCAATTGGGGACCTGCATCTATCCGGGGCTCCCCCGACAAAACCCATGGACGTCTTCGGCCTCAGTGGAAAGACCATCGGGAAAAGATCATCCAGCACTGGAAAGAAACCATTGGCACTGACGATACGATTATTCTTTGCGGTGACACGTCGTGGTCCATGGACCTGTCCGATGCCATCGAAAAAGATTTTTCCATGCTTTCCGCACTTCCAGGAAAGAAGATCATCCTCAAAGGAAACCACGATTATTGGTGGTCCAGCATGCGCAAGCTGGAACAAGCCTTTAAGGGCCGTTTCCAGTTTCTTCATAATAGCTGCGTTGTGGAAAAGGATACGGCCATCTGCGGCACCAGGGGATGGAACCTTCCCTCCATGCCGGAATTTACGGACCACGATGACCTCCTATATAAACGCGAGGTCCAGCGCCTCGAGCACTCCCTCAAAGAAGCCAAGTCGTCCGGCGCCAAACGGATCATTGCGGCCCTCCACTACCCTCCCCTCTACGAACCGGAAGAAGTGACAGGCTTTACCGAGCTCTGCCGGGACTACGAAGTCACAACCTGTATCTACGGCCACGTCCACGGTGACGCTGCCCATTTCCTGAACCTCTTCCAAGGCGTCCGGGATGGCACGCGGTACCGCCTCGTCGCGTCCGATTACATTGATTTTTGTCCGGTCAAGATCCTTGACTGACCGGAGAAAGGATTTCCTGTGCATCAATATCTCTTTTTTATCGGCAATTTTCCCATCCGTATGTATGGCCTCATGCTCTGCACGGCCATCTTCATGGCAACGGGAACGGCTTATTTCCTTGCTTATAAGGACGGACGGGGCTGGGAAAAGTACCTGCCCGACATCGGAATCTACGGCGGTTTTGCCGGCATCATCGGAGCCCGCCTTTGGGACGTGTTCTTTTTTGACTGGGCCTATTACAGCGACCACCTGTCAGAGATTTTCTTTGTCTGGCAGGGCGGCATGGCCATCCAAGGCGGCATCGTTGGCGGGATTCTTGCCGGCGCCCTCTACTGCAGGGCCCATAAGATCAATTGGATTGATATGCTGGACGTGATTTCCCCGGCCCTATTCATCGGCCAGTCCATCGGCCGCATGGCAAACCTCTTAAATGGCGATGCCTTCGGTGCGCCACTGGCGGTGATTTCGGTATCCTCTATCCCGTCGGGACCCTGGCCCGCAGCACCTATGGAAACGCGCCCCTATGGCCGGCAGAAGTCTGGGAAGGACAGATTGATGTCATCCTTTTTGCGCTGCTCATCATATTCCAGTCCCGGCCTTACAAACGCGGCCAGTGCTGCTTTCTTTACGTCATGCTCTACTCGGCGCTGCGCTTTTTCCTTGAATTCCTCCGCGGCGATTATGTGGAGCCCTTCCTTTTTGGCCTCAAATCAGCCAGGCAACAAGCTTGATTTTCTTTTTATCGCCTCATCGGTTTATTGGGAGCGGCCTCAGGAAGACGCAGGCCTAGAACAAGACAGACAAAAAACTGCCCTTGTAGGGCAGTTTTTTATTTTCCATTTTTTCTTATGCGTCCTGCCGCTCCGCAAGGGCTGCTTTTCCAAGGCGCCACAAAGGCAGGGCATACAGATAAAAAGCAAAGAGCATACTTGAAATGGGCGCGCCAATAAACGTCAAAGGTACAGCGCCGGCAATGCACCAAGGCACAAGGCGCTCATGACAACAGCCGTATCTTCAATGGCAAGGGCAAGCTCCTTGCGTCGGGCATGATCTTGCGGGAAAGGTCACGCGTCATGATGATGGCAAGGGTCTGGTTCGACCCAATGAGGGAACTGATCGTCGCCGCGCCAAAGACGCCGGCAAACGGAAAGAAGCGCTTTGTCAGAGCAAGGAGGACCGATTCAATATTGCGAAGCAGGCCCGTCTTATTAAAAATACCGGAATAGCAGGACCCAATCATGACGATGCCCGTCGTACCAGCCATGGAAAGAAGGCCCCCGCCACGGAGCATGGCATTGAGCTGAGGGTCCGGGGAGGTAAAGCCAAAGAACATGACATGAAGGATAGCGGGAAGGGAAAGGCCCTGATAGAGATACGCGCAGAGGAAACTTAGGACAACACTCACAAAAAGGGTCTTTTTCACAGCCACGCGGAAAAAAGCCAAAACAAGGATGCTGGCCGCCGGGATGAGCATGGCATAGGATACGTCAAAATGGGATGCAAAAAGGTGCTTCACGGCGCTTACCGTCTCCGCCGTGCCTTCTCCCCCACCCATGAGGCCATAGAACACAAGGGAAAGGAGAAAGGGGACCAAGGCACTTTTCATCATGCGCTGGATATTGTCATAAAGGTTCGTTCCCGTCAGGTCTGCCGTAAGGAGCGCGCTTGTCGACACGGGAGAGCAGCGGTCCCCAAAGTAGATTCCCGACAGGACGGCCCCGCCAACGAGCGCTTGGAGGCCCCCAGGGTTGATGCAATGGTCATGGAAATGAGCCCATCGTTGCCGCTGTCCCAAAGCTCGTTCCCATCAAAAAAGACAGGAGGCAGTTAAGGACAAAGGTAAGGAGTACGATCAGTGCGGGATCGATGACGCCGGACGCATAGTAGACAATGGTCGGGATGGTTCCGCCAGCCCGCCAAAGCCCCGTCAAAAAGCCAATGATACAAACGTCATGAGGATATTGCGGATGGTCTTCACACCAGCGGCCCACATGCCCACGATTTCCTTTAGGGAAAAACCCTGGTAGCGGGCATAGCCGCTAAAGATCAGGAGCCCTGCAAAAAGAGCGGCTAAAATGGGAACCCCTGTAAAGACACTGCCTAAAAGAAGCAGGGAAAAAAACAATAAAATGACATTTTCAAGCATGGCTGGGGACGCCTCCTAAAATAAATCCGCAAAATGGGCATAATGGAGGATTTCCCCTCTTTCGCCAAGGACCCTGACCGCTTGAGGGTCAAGAAGGGCAAACCCCTTGACCTCCTCTTTTTGGACCGTGACCGCCGATTCCGTAAAGGGAAGGCGCACTTCATAAATGTCGACAAAGTAGTTGTTCTGTTCTTTTGGGGAATCATTGCGATATGTATGGATAAGACGGACCGCCGCTTTATCCGGCACAAGGCCCGTTTCTTCCCGCGTTTCCCGAAGGACCGCTTCAAGAGACGTTTCGCCTGCCTTGACACCGCCGCCGGGGATCTCCCATTTTCCAGGTGCCCACTGCTTATCGAGCTGACGCTGGGTAAGCAGGATGCGTCCCGTTTCATTGATAATAAGGGCAAGGACCGTCAAGTGATAATCGCCCGGTTTCATATGCCAATCATTGCGCGCCATGGTGCGGCCTGTGCGTTCTTTTTTCTCGTCATAGATATCCCAATATTCCATGCTAGTCCTTCTCCTTTTCGCAAAGTGCGTCGAAACGCTGCAGCACGGTTTTCATTTCCTCCGTAAAATATTCTTCCGCTATTTTATAGATAGAGCAGGAATGCCAAAATAAGGTTCTGCAAGGCTTCCGCTGATGGCGGCAAGGGTATCTGTATCACCGCCGAGACTGACAGCGCGCCTTAGCGCATCCTCAAAACTGTCCGATGCCAAAAAGGCCGTCAGGGCCTGGGGTACGGATCCGTCGCAAGTTGCCTCCCCTTCGTAATGGCTTCTAAGCTCGTCAAAAGGTTCCGAAAGGTCATAAAAGCGCCCCAGATAAGTACGGATCACGTCCTTCCTGGCTCCCGAGCGAGCAAGGAAGATGGCTCCCGCAACAGCTTGGGCCGCCTTTTCCGCACTTTTTTCATTATGGCTCACACGGCAGGAAATAAGAGCCAGTTCCTCGGCTTCCGCAAGGTGTAGGCAAACCAGCCAGCCGGAGAAACGCGCATGGCCGCTCCATTCCCGCAGCTGCCATAAGGCCCCATGGTCTCATCCATGAGCCACGCCTTGAATTTCTGTCCATAGCCGGCATCCGGATAGGTGCGCCCCAACCTACGCATCCGTTCGCAAAGAAGGGGGCCCAATACGCTTTCTGTTTCAGGAAGGTCGGTTTCCCGCATCGTCAGGAAGGCTTCTGCCACGGCGGCCGTCATCAGGGAGTCATCCGTCACGCGGCACCCTTCGGCAAACAAGTCGAATTCCTTTTCCCGAAATCCGGTCCACTCAAAACGGGACCCTACAATATCACCAATAAAGGCACCCTTCACAGCCTATCCCTCCCTTTTGGCAGCAGTTATACCCCATACTCCAAGACAACAGGACAGTGATCACTGCCCATGATTTCGTTCATGATGGTTACATCCCGGATCTTGTCACGACCGGCTTCTGAAACAAGGAAATAATCAATGCGCCACCCCGCATTCCGTTCGCGGGCCTTGAACATATACGACCACCAGGTATAGGCCCCTTCCCGATCAGGATAGAGCATACGGAAGGAGTCAACAAAGCCCCGGGCAAGGAACGCATCGAGCTTTTGCCTCTCCTCGTCAGAAAAACCGGCATTGTGATGGTTGGAATCGGGGTTCTTGAGATCAATGGGTTCGTGGGCCACATTCATGTCCCCGCAGACAATGGTGGTTTTCTTCTTGGAAAGGTCCTCACAGTACGCCTGGAACGCGTCTTCCCCAAGCCATGCGATAGCTTAGGCGAGCCAGCTCGCGCTGCGAATTGGGCGTATAGACATTGACAAGGTAAAAATCATCATATTCCGCCGTAATGACGCGGCCTTCCTGGTCATGTTCCTCGATGCCCAGACCATAGGTCACGGAAAGGGGCTTGATCCGGGAAAAGATGGCCGTTCCGGAGTAGCCTTTTTTAACGGCACTGTTCCAATATTCATAATAGCCGGGAAAGTCAAAGCTGGCCTGTTCCCGCTGCATCTTCGTTTCCTGGATAGAGATGATATCGGCGTCCAGTTTTTCCATGGACTCCTTAAAGCCCTTATTCATGCAGGCCCGAAGGCCGTTGACATTCCAGGTGACAAGTTTCATGAGATTCCTCCATTCACTCATAAGGAAGGAAAGATCCAGTAAAGGGCCCCTAGGCAAAAAGCCAAAGGAGAAGATAAATGGGATCTCCCGCCATCCAGATAAAGGATACATAGAAAAGGCCAAGGATAAGGCCTATAGAAGCAAAATAAAAGAGAAACAGCAGGCGGCGTTTCCTATGAACGGCTTCTTTCATTTCCCAAAGGCCCGAAACAAGCCATAGCCGCCCATAAGAAGGGCCGCCTCAAAAGCACCGCTATCCGCGTCAAGCTGGTTAAGGAAAAGGGCCGTTCCCAAAAAAAAGGGAAAAAGGACAGAAGGCCCCCGCTGGATCAAGTCCCTTCTTTCAAAAAAAAGAAGATGGACGCCCCACAGGATATAAAAAAGAACCCAAAAAACGGCATGAGGAAGGGCCAAAGGATAGCTGTGAGGAGAGACAAAAAGTGCCGTAAGGAGCATGACAAGGACCCTTTCAAGGATTGCGGGAGCGCCTTGCCTTTTTTCCAGGGCTAACTGGTAAGCGTCGAGGGCACCAAGAAGGAGACTGCCCCAAAGCACCCAAGGTTCTTCGAGAAAAAAGAGCAGCAGGGCAGCGGCCGCCAGAAAGGCCGCGCCCTTTTTGCGGCTGTGCGCCCAGCCCCTATGAAGTCCACAGATCCACCGGTTCATAGGGCCCCCTTGCCAAGCTGCGTCAGAAATTGAAGGCTCTTTAGCGGCCGGTCCGTTTGGAATGTCAGGAACCGATAGAGGATCTTTTCCACTTCCATCAATTCCTTTCCCCGCACCGTAAACGGTTCGGGGACCTTAAAATCAAGGGTCAGGAGATGCTGCACAAGCGCTTGGCCTTTACCGTAAGGGGCAGATCATGGTCCAAGGCACAGTCCCTGCACAGGAAGCCGCCCTGAACAGGACTGAAATAACCGTCTTCTTCCATGGGTTTTCCGCAGGTTGTACAATAGTCAAGAACCGGATCGAAGCCGCAAAGGGCCAGAAGTTTAAAGAGGGTGCTGTCCGTCACGAGCCGTTTATTATGGTTTGGAAAGAGGGTAAAAGCCTGACAAATAAGGAAAAAGGCCTCTTCCAGCGGTTCTTCCTCTTCAAACAGCTGCATCACGGCCTCGGCTATGATGCACCGTAAGCCATGCCTTCAATATCCATGACATGGGGCAGGTTCATAAACTCACACCCACGCAGGGTTGCCACCTTACGGCCCGGCATGAGGTCACGCGCAGCTGGGCAAAAGGCTGGACAATCCGACCGCTCGTACTCTTGGGATAGGCTGCCCCGTAGGCGATGAAAGGTACTTTCCCATGGTGACGACAAAAGCAGACTGCGTACTTATCCGCAGTCTGCCAATTCCTTACTTCCAATATGACCGCTTCATCCTGAAAGGCTTCACTCGTCATGGACTGTCTCTTCCTTTTTGTCTTTCTTCAGAGGGATGACACGGACCCGAAGGACACGGAATCCGGATGAATCGAGCACTTCAAAACGATTGCCCCGCTCATCGACGAATCTCCACAACGGGCTGACGGCCGATGAGGCCAAAGACGTACCCGCCAATGGTATCTTCCTCAGGATCATCAAACTGGATGCCCATCGTCTCCGAGACTTCGTCCAAAAGGACCAAGCCGTCAAACACATAGGACCCATCGGGCATCTTGTTGATTTCCGGCATTTCCGTATCGTGCTCATCTTGGATGTCACCAACGATTTCCTCCAAGAGGTCTTCCATGGTGACAAGGCCCGCTGTTCCGCCATATTCATCGGCAACGGCCACCATCTGGACATGTTTGTGCTGCATGAGCTGAAGGATCTTCACAATGGACATACTTTCAGGCACCACGTCAATTTCCCGCATAATGGACTTAAGATCTGCGTGGGGATCATGTTGGTCAAGGTTCATCAGTTCCCGGATATGATCATCCCCAGGATATGGTCGCGGTCTTCTTCACAAAGCGGATAACGGGTGTGACCGGAATCATGGACAACCTTCAGGTTTTCTTCCAAGGAATCTTCCACAAACAGGCAGATCATATCCTGCCGGGGAACCATGACCTCCCGGGCAACTCGGTCGGCAAAATCAAAGACATTATCAATCAGGCGGCTTTCTACGGGATCGATTTCCCCGCCTTTTTCGCTGTCACTGACCATCCGCCGAATATCATCTTCTGAGCGGCTCATATCAGGATCATAGGCTGAATGCCCATGAAGCGATAAAGGCTGCGGCCCACATGCCAAAAAAGATAAGCAAAAGGATATACAATCGGTTTCAATATGCGTCCAAGCGCAGGACCCGCGTCGATAAGTCATCTCTCCTTTTTTCCAAGGACTGTGGTCCTTCGGCAAAGCGCCATCCTCGAACCACAGCACCACTTCAACGAATCACAGTGTGCCATTTTTGGGCACTTTTGGGCTGTCAATGTTAATTTTCATTATACAATAGGTGCCGCGGCATGGTCAATATGCCTATGATCGGAACTCAGCCCAAGCTGTCGGAGTTCGGTTTCCTTTTCCCGCCATTTGGGACGCACCTTGACCCAGATTTCAAGATAAACCTGACTGCCGACAAGATCTTCGATATCCTTGCGGGCTTCCGCGCTGATCTGTTTCAGCATCTGTCCCTTGCGACCAATGAGAATTCCTTTTTGGGAATCCCGTTCCACATAGATATCGGCCCGCACATAAACCATCCCATTATCACGGGTCTTCATTTCGTTTACCTTGACGGCAACGGCATGGGGCACTTCATCATGGGTGAGGCGCAGGATCTTTTCCCTGATGATTTCGCTTACCATGACCCGTTCCGTCTGATCCGTGTAAAGGTCTTCCGGATAAAAGCTAGGGCCTTCCGGCATGAGGCCTGTCAGTTCCTCGATAAGGGGCGTGAAATCCCTATCTTCCAAGGCAGATAGGGTCATGATGCCGTGGAAGGGATAGGCCTTTTGAAAAGCGTCAATACGCGGCAGAAGGTTTTCTTTCTGGTTGATGAGATCCACCTTGTTAAGGACAAGGATGACCGGGACCTGAACCTTTTTGAGCCGTTCCAGGATATAGGCCTCCCCTTTTCCCCGTTTTTCTGTGGCGTCAACGACATAGAGCACGGCGTCAACGTCCTTTAAGGAATCCTCGGCGGCTTTGACCATATGCTCCCCCAATTTATCCTTAGGTTTGTGGAGGCCTGGCGTATCAAGGAAAATAAGCTGGGCCTTTTCCGTCGATAAAATGCAAAGAATGCGATTGCGCGTCGTTTGAGGACGGTCTGATACGATGGCCGCCTTTTCCCCGATCAGTTTGTCAATGAGGGTCGACTTGCTGCATTGGGGCGTCCAATAACGGCGATATAACCGGCCCGATGTTCTTGCTGCTGTACTTGCATGATGCTTATTCCTTTTCTTTTAGAGTAAAGCCGTAAGGCAGGAGTTCTTCAAGGCTCACACACTGGCTGAGCCCCTTGAGGTTTGTCAGTTCAATATGGGAAATCCCAAATTCAGCCATGACCTGGCGGCAGGCTCCGCAGGGAGACACAGGTCCTTCCGTATCAGCCGTCACAAGCAGGGTTTCAAAATCGCGTACGCCTTCTTTGACGGCTGCAAAGATAGCATTTCGTTCGGCGCAGACCGTCAGTCCGTAAGATGCATTTTCGATATTGCAGCCCGTAAAAACGCGGCCGTCCTTCGCCCTGACTGCCGCTCCCACGGCAAAGTGGGAATACGGGACATAGGCGTTTTTCCGTGCCGCTTTGGCCGCTTCAAAAAGGATCAGGTCCATCGTCAGCCTCCAAAATTTTCCTCGGCAAGGTCAAGCCTGCGCAGGACTTCTTCCTCCCGTTTGCGCATAATAAGCTTGTCCTTTTCTTCCATGTGATCGTATCCCAGGAGGTGGAGCATCCCATGAACGGCTAAATAGGTCATCTCCCGTTCGAGTCCGTGACCGTATTCCTCACCTTGGCGGACTGCTGTCGGAGCGGAAATGATGACATCACCCAATAGATGTTCAATCTCGTCATCGTCCACTTCCGGTTCCTCTTCCCCTTCGTCAAGGGCAAAGGAAAGCACATCCGTCGGCCGGTCAATGCCGCGGTAAGTGCGGTTGAGTTCATGGATTGCAGCGTCATCGACAAGGGTAATATCCACTTCTGTCTGCGGGGACAGGGCCTCCAGTTCCGCAACGACATTCATGGCTTTGGTCAGGTCCGCTTCCAGCGCTTCAGGAATGGAGACCTTTTCCTGGTTATTTTCGAGTGTGACGATCATAGCCGTCCCTTCCTTTCTTTTTAGCATTATCGTATTTTTTGTACGCCCGGATGATGGCCGCCACGATTTCATGCCGGATGACATCGCCGTCCGTAAAGTGAACAATGCCAATGCCAGGGATTCCCTGGAGAACATAGGCGGCATTGGTGAGCCCGGACTCCTTGCCCGGCGGCAAGTCCACCTGGGAATCATCCCTGTCACAACAAGCTTGGAGCCAAAGCCAAAACGGGTAAGGGCCATGCGCATCTGCTCAGCCGTCGTATTTTGGGCCTCATCGATGATGATGAAGGCATCGCTCAACGTCCGTCCGCGCATATAGGCAAGGGGCGCCACTTCAATGGTTCCCCGGGTCAAATACTTCTGGAAGGATTCCATGCCGAGCATCTCGTAAAGGGCGTCATAAAGGGGCCGCAGGTATGGATCCACCTTTTCCTGCAGGTCCCCGGGCAAAAAGCCCAGTTTTTCCCCTGCTTCCACAGCCGGCCGCGTGAGGATGATTCGCTCCACTTCGTGGTTCTTAAGGGCCTTGACCGCCATAGCCACGGCAAGGTAGGTCTTGCCCGTTCCCGCCGGTCCTAACGCAATGGTCATTTGATTTTCCCCAATGGTCTTGAGGTACTGCCATTGGCCCAGGGTCTTGGCCTTGACCTGTTTTCCCCGGTAGGTCGTAATGACCGTATCCGTATAAAGCTGATGCAGGGCCTCTTCCTTGCCGTCACGAACCAGCTTCAGCGTGTATGTCACATCATGGGTCGTAATGGGCAGCCCTTGGCGATAGAGATAGAGCAGTTCCGAAAAGGCTCGTTCCATCCGCCTGAGCGCCGCTTCCGTCCCGGTAAGGAGCAGTTCATTGCCCCGGGGGATAATCCGGCACTCCGGATCATCCATCAGTTTCAGGTATTCATCATTTTTCCCCAGGACAGCCACCATTTCCCGATTGTCCTTAAAAATCAGCTTCTTTTCCAGCGTTTCTGGCAACCCGATTTCCTCCTTAGCCTTTTACAATCTTGATTTTCTTGATAACAACGGGCGTCACTGGCCGGTCATTGGCGTCCGTTTTAACCTTACCAATCTTTTGGACTACATCAAGTCCTTTGACGACGCGGCCAAAGACAGCATGATGATCATCCAGCCAGGGCGTCTTCTCCAGGGTAATGAAAAACTGGCTTCCACCTGTATCAGGGCCAGCATTTGCCATGGACAGGATGCCCGGTCCATCGTGACGCAGATTCTTTGAAAATTCATCTTTGATGGTATAGCCCGGTCCGCCCGTTCCATCGCCTTTGGGATCGCCGCCTTGGATCATGAAGCCGTCAATGACGCGGTGGAAAGTGAGTCCATCATAGAAACCAGATTCCGCAAGCTTTACAAAATTGGCACAGGTCTTGGGTGCCCCTTCTACGGCAAGGCGGACCTCAAAATTGCCGAGACTGGTCTCAAATTGGGCTGTGACAGGGCCCTTTAGGCCGGTGCGTCCGTTCCAGCCGCTTTGCCGCTTTTGCCGCAGGAGCCGTGAAAAGTGCCGTAATGACGGCAATCAGTAAGAACAGCTTTTTCATGGTCAATCTCCTTTACCAAAAAAAGGACCCGTGGGTCCCACTATGAAAGTCTTCGTCTTCCTTATTATATCTGTTTAAGGCAAAAAATAAACATCACCGCCCCTTATGTCCAAATCCTTTTCCCCTGGAAAAAATAAAAAAAGAGTTGACAAGACTCTTTCCTTTGGGTATACTAATATTCGTCTCGGAACTATAGCTCAGATGGTTAGAGTACCACGTTGACATCGTGGGGGTCACTGGTTCGAATCCAGTTAGTTCCACCACTTTAAAGATGAAGCCGCTCCTTGGGGGGCGGTTTTTTTATCTTTTTTCTGAATTTCTTCTTGCTCCGTTCTGTCATACCTGCTATAATATCCGCATCACATTCAAATAAAGCAGTGCAGGACTGACGGATAAGTGGAATTGACCACGTGCTCTGCATTGTGTAACTTGCCGACCGTCTGGGCAGAGAAAAGCAGCCCGGACGGTCCTTTTTCATCCCGGCCTTTTCCTCTGCAGCCTTATGCTGCAGATTGGTCCGGGCCTTTTCTCTTTCTAGGGGAAGTTTTCCCAGAAAGGAAGCAACATGAGAAACCGCTCACTGATTGCACTGTCCGCCGTAGGCATTCACCTCTCCATTGGGAGCGTCTATGCTTTCAGCGTCCTTGTCCGCCCCATCATGGAAACCTTGGGGGCTTCTATGGGGGATGTCACTTGGACCTTTTCCCTTGCCATCTTGTTTCTTGGCATGTCAGCCGCACTCTTGGGGCGCTTTGTAGAAAAAATAGGCCCCCAAAAAAGTGGCCTCATGGCCGCCTTTTTCTTCGGAACGGGCCTTTTGGGTACGGCGTATGCCTTTCCATCAGAAGCCTTTCCCTCCTCTATCTCTTTTATGGGTGCATTGGCGGCATTGGTCTTGGCACAGGCTACATCACACCCGTATCAACCTTGGTGAAATATTTTCCCCACCACCGCGGTTTTGCAACAGGTCTTGCCATCATGGGCTTTGGTTTTGCCGCTCTCATTGCAGCTCCCCTCATGCAGCAACTCACCCGCACGGTGGGCCTTACCCGCACCTTCTGCCTCATGGCAGGTGCCTACTCGGTCATCATGGTCCTTTGTGCCCTCTACCTCAAACCGCCCGTCCTGAAAAAGGAACATGACGCTGATTCCCAGTCCCTTACGGGAAAGACTGCATCAGAAGCCATGCATACCTGGCAGTTCCAAAGCCTCTGGTGGGTCTTTTTCATCAATATTACCTGCGGCATCTTGCTGCTTGCCGTCTTAAGTCCCATGGCCCAGGACGTGATTGGCATGTCAGCTCAGGAAGCAGCCGCTTTTGTGGGCATTATTGGCATCATGAACGGCGGCGGACGCATCCTTTGGTCCACCATTTCTGACCGGCTGAGCCGCCTGTAACATACATTCTCTTTTTTGCCCTTGAGATCCTGGCTTTCTTCGCCTCAGTGCCACCACCTCTTCCTTTGTCTTTAAAGGTCTTGTGCTCTTTATCATCAGTGCCTATGGCGGCGGCTTTTCCTGCATGCCGGCCTATTTGAGCGACCTTTTCGGCACCAAACAGCTAAGTGCCATTCACGGCCGCATCCTTTCTGCCTGGGCAATGGCAGGCATTGCCGGTCCAACTCTCATCTCCTTTTTCTATAAGCAGACAGGCACCTATGCATCGGTGCTCATTTTCTTTGCCGTTCTCTTCATCCCGAATCTCATCATAGCCATCCAGCTCAAGGGTAAAGGGTTTGAACAGAAAGAAGTCCCCGCCCTCGACTCCCTGGAAACAAAATGAAGGCATAAAAAAAGCAGCCTGAAAAGGCTGCTTTTATGGGCTGGATGGGGCTTTAGGCGGAAAGGATGGCGTCCAGCCGCTCTGCCATGTGGATGACCAGCCCATCACAATTGACCTTCTTTGTCACGCCTTCCTGAGCGGCTTTCATAAGCAGTTCCGTGCAGGCCGTGGTCCCGTGGTCACGGGAAAAATCCTGGAGCAGGGCCATGGCCTTTTCCTGGGGGATCCCTGCAAGGGACAAGATCATAAGGCCGGCGCTCACCACACCGCACGTACCGCCGTGCATCATACCGCCGCCATAGTTTGCGCCCATGGCAAAGGCCCGCTCGTCACTGACGCGAGGACATCGGAAAAAGCGACAAAAAGGGATTGGGCACAATTATAATGAATGGTTCATCGCTTTCGCGAAGCATTTTGGCTTTTACAACGTGATTCATGGATCACTCCTCCTTTGTACAGGCCCCATTATACCTATTTGGGTATCAATTGAATAGAGGGCTGGGGCAAAAGGTGATATAATAAGGACCATCTAAAGAAAGGAAGACATCCTATGGCTGAAAAAACCATTCATATTCCCTACGGAAAAGGCGAGGCCACGCTGACGCTTCCTCAAGAGCGGATTGGTTCCATCCTTGTGCCGCGGCACCATGCCGCCCTTTCCATAGACGATGCCGTGACGGCCTGTCTGCGTCACCCCACTGCTTCTCCCCCCCTGCGTGAGATGGTAAAAAAAGGAGCCTCCGTAGTCATTGTAACGGCGGATATTACCCGTGCCTGGAACCATTCACGGGATTTCATGCGGCCCCTGATCAACGAACTCAATGAGGCAGGCATCCCCGATGAGGATATTTCCATCGTTTTTGCCCAAGGTACGCACCGAGCCCAGACCCCTGATGAGGACATAGCTGTCGTCGGAGAAGAAGTCGCCCGCCGGATCCGCCTTTACCAGCACGACTGTCACGACCGGGAAAACCTTGTCCTTGTGGGGACCACGTCGCATGGAACCCCAGTTGAACTCAATCGCCGTGTTGTCGAAGCGGATTTCGTCATCGTGGCCGGAGGATCATGCCTCACCTGTTTGCAGGCTTTGGCGGCGGACGAAAAATGATCCTTCCCGGCGTTGCCAGTTGGGAAACAATCCAGAAAAACCACGCCCTCGCCCTTTCAGATACCCCGGGGGAAGGCATCAATCCCCTTACGGAGGGCCGGTCCTTGACGCACAATCCCGTCCATCAGGATATGCTGGAAGGCATGGAATTCTGCCGGCTGATTTCCTGCTGCACTCCCTCATCAATGAACGGGGCGAGGTCTGCGGATTTGTCAGCGGCGATCCTTACGAGGCCTGGCTTGAAGGGACGCAGGAGGTGCTCAGCAATGACGCGGTTTCCTTTACCCAAAAAGCAGACCTGACCATTGCTGGTGCCGGCGGGTATCCCAAGGACCTTTCCCTCTACCAAGGCTGCAAATGCTATGAGCCAGCCCGGGACGTAACCAAAAAGGTGGAATCATCATTGCCCTAATCGAATCACCGGACATCAAGGAACCACAAATCTTCTGGGAGAGTTTCCGCTACAACAGCCGCCTTTCTATGGAAAAGGCCCTGCGGCAGCATTTTACCATTCCCTTTTTTGTCGCTTATTTTCTCTACACCCTGGCAGAGGACTATACCCTTTACCTTGTGACCAAGAAAGAAAACTTTGAAGCTGTCCGCCGCATCCACCAGATTCCCACAAGGACGCTGGAAGAAGCCTATGAAAAAGCCAAAGCCCAGCTCCTTTCAGAAGGAAAGACAGACTTTACGGTCAATATCATTCCCAACTGCGGCACGGTCATTCCCCTTGAACGCTGACAAAAAATCCCTTCCGGATGACCTGGAGGGATTTTCTTCATTCATAATGGTTCAGGATATTGCGGACCCGTTCCTTCTTGCTCTTGGGGACCTTGTTTTCATAGTTGCGGAAATTGTTTTCCCGGTGGTCCGTTGAATAATCCGCATAATCAATTTCAAAATGGGATTCATAGCTCCGATTATAGTCACCGTGCCCATCATCACATTGATAGATCAGTTGCTCCATAGGACCCTCTTCTTTCCATAAATCAATTTCTCTGCTATTCTATCACAGCCAGCCGCCTTGAGAAAGAGAAATTTCTAAGTAAAAATCGTCTGAATTCTCTAGAAATCAAGATAAAAAAAAGGTACAATAAAGGAAGTACCCTACAGAGGAGTGATTCCCGTGAAAATTGTAACCATGTTAAATGACGGGCAGGAGCAAGTCGCATCCTGTCTGAAGACGGTAAATCTGTCATTCCCGCCAACAAGTATGCCGATATGCCCGACCTCATGGCTCACAGCGATTTCGAGGAACTGCTTGCCATCAGCCGCATGGGAGTTGCCGCCGTCCCCATAGAAAGGGTCAAGATCCTGGCACCCATTACGGAACCGGCCAATGACATCATCTGCCTGGGAATCAACTATGCCTCCCACGATGAGGAATTGCCGCAGGAATACACGGAAGAAAAGATCCAGAAGCGGGACGTGCCCGTCTACTTTTCCAAACGGGTCACGCGCTGCGTCGATCCTGATGGAGCCATCGACGGTCATTTCGATATCGTCAGCAAACTTGATTACGAATGTGAACTTGCCGTCATCATCGGAAAGGACTGCAAAGATGTAAGCGAGAAAGAAGCCCCGGACTATATCTTTGGCTATACCATCCTGAATGATGTCACGGCCCGGGATGTCCAAACGGCCCACAAGCAGTGGTACTTTGGAAAAAGCTTGGACCACTTTGCGCCCATGGGACCTGTCATCGTTACGGCAGAAGAGTTTGCCTTCCCGCCGCAGCTCACCATTACATGCCGCGTAAATGGTGAGCTGCGGCAACAGGACAATACAAGGAACCTCGTTCACAGCATTGCCTACATCATCAGTGAACTCTCCCACGGAATGACCCTGCGCTGCGGCACCATTATTTCCACGGGTACACCAGCCGGCACAGGCGTCGGCATGAACCCGCCCCAGTATCTAAAGCGCGGCGACGTCGTCGAATGTGAGATCGAAGGCATCGGCGTCTTAAGAAATACCGTCAAATAGCGGTCCAGCAAGAACAACCGTCACGCTAAAGACATGAAAAAGCTGTCACCTTTTTTTGGTGACAGCTTTTTTCGTTCCCCTCATTCGGCTTTTTTCCAAATGGATTCGGCTTTTTTGATGTTTTCCCGAATAGCCGTGCAGCACGTCTTGAATTCCTTTTTCTCCGTGTCCGTGAGAGAAAGTTCAACAACCTTTTCCACGCCATTTTCACCAACCACGGCAGGTACACCTGCAAAGATACCGTCTTCGCCATATTCACCGCGAAGGGGCGCGCTCGTTGCCATGATATGCTTTTCATCGCGCAGGACGTATCCGGCAAGGGTCGTTGCCGTATACGCAATGCCGTATTCCGTGCAGCCCTTGCCACGTAGGTCACCCAGCCGCCTTTGATGGTCTTTTCCTTGATGGCATCATGATCAAAAACGAAACGGGAATCATCCTTCAGTTCTTCAAGGCGTTTGCCGCCGACTGGATGACGGACCAAGGCACCATCTGCGCGTTGCCGTGTTCGCCCATCATGTAGGCCGTAATGGATTTATGGTCAAGGCCGGTCTGCTGGGAAATGGCACTTACCAGTCGCGACGTGTCAAGACCCGTCCCCGTCCCAAAAACATGGCCCGCAGGCAGACCGCTCAATTTGGAAATGAGATCGGACACCACATCACAGGGATTGGTGATGTTGATGAAGATTCCCTTGAAGCCCCCCTTCATGATCTTGGGAATGAAGTCAGCAACTTGAGCCACCGTAAAGTTCATTTCCGTATCCCGGTTATGGGTAACCAACAGATCAATTTTCCCAATGGCATTGATGATGATATCGCAGTCGCCCAGTTCTTCATAGGAAGCCATGGCATACTTGACATGATGGGGCATGAACATGGCCGCATCCATGAGATCCTGATGCTCACTGACAAGCTTCTTTTCATTGATATCACAAAGTTTGACAAGGTCAGCCGTTCCCGTGACCCCTAACGTATAGGCAACATGGGCACCAACATGGCCCAGACCAACAACACCTACGATTCGTTTCTTCGGCATGCTACCACTCTCCTTCTTCTTACAAGTATATTCTATTGTATCCTCTCTGTGCAAAAAATCAACCTTTGTCCTCATTTTATTTTGTATAATGAATCATTTTCGCTAATTTTTCCACATAAGTCTCTTTATTCTGAACCATATACAATCCTTTTTATTCCTTAAGTACGTAATAAACAGTACATTTTGTATTTATACACCTAAAAAATTTATGAACAATTACCAGTTATTTTCACACCTTATTGATAAAAAGATAACATTTCTATATTTTTATTGTTGATTTAAAAAATAAGCGTTTCATCTCATAGGATTTTTTATTTTTTCGTCTGCAAAAGTAAAATTTCTTTCAATTCCTATTTCCCTCAATGTACGTTTTCACGAATACGTCCATTCTAAAAAGACTTTATCGCCATATTTTGTGTTCTTTTTTGTAACTTCATAACAGAATAGCTGTATTTTACCACTTATTTTTAAAATTTATGTTGACAATTTTGTATACAAGTGATAAATTATGGCTCTGTAAACACTCATCACCCTCTCAATCCCAGCATTCATGCGGGACTTGAAATTTTTGGAAAGGAAGTGGCTATGATGAATGGATTAACCTTGGTTTGTATTGCAATCGTCATCTTTGCGTTTGCCTACCTGTTCTACGGCCGTTGGCTCGTCAAGACCTGGGGCATCGAGCCCGATGCCAAGACGCCTGCCTATCGCTTTGAAGATGGCCGCGACTTTGCGCCGGCTTCCCGGTTTACGGTCTTTGCCCATCAGTTTTCTTCAATTACGGGCGCAGGCCCTGTCACGGGCCCGATTATTGCCGCTATGTTTGGTTGGGTTCCTGCATTCTTATGGATTATTGTAGGCGGCATTTTCTTCGGCGCTGTCCAGGACTTTACGGCCCTTTATGCTTCAGTCCGCAACGACGGCAAGAGCATGGGCAAGATCATTGAACAGTACGTTGGCAAGACGGGCTGCAAGATGTTCCTCCTGTTCAGCTGGCTCTTCTCCCTCCTTGTCATCGCTGCCTTTTCCGACATCATGGCAAGCACGTTCAATGGCTTTTCCAAGACGGGCGAACTCTTGGGACCAAATGCAGCTGCTGGCTCCATTTCCACCCTCTACGTTTTTGTCGCCATGGTGTTTGGCTGGGCCGTTCGCCGCTTTCATATCGGCGGCGTCAAAGAAGTGATTCTGGCCCTCATCTGCATGGTTGCCATGATTGCTGTAGGATTGCCAATCCGTTTTTTGCCTCCCGCACCAGCTGGCTCTATGCAACCTATGCCTATTGCTTCATTGCTTCTGTCCTTCCCATGTGGCTCCTTATCCAGCCTCGTGATTATCTGAGTGTCTTCCTACTCCTTGGCATGATCCTGGCAGGCGTTGTCGGTATTCTTGTCGGTAACCCCACCATCAATATGCCGGCTTTTAAAGGCTTTACGGTAGCAAACAGGCCCCTTTTCCCCATCCTTTTTGTAACCATCGCCTGCGGTGCCGTTTCCGGCTTCCACAGCCTGGTTTCTTCCGGTACTTCTTCCAAGACCATTTCCAATGAAAAGGATATGCTTCCTGTTGGCTATGGCGCTATGCTCATTGAATCCGTCCTGGGGGTTGTTTCCCTCGTCATTGCCTGCTCCGTTGCAGTCAACGGAGCCCTGCCGAAAGCAACGCCCTTTGCCATCTTCGGGTCTGCCATCGGCCGTTATTTCTCTATCTTCGGGATTCCGCCTATGTCAGCAATTGCATCGTGACCATGTGCATCTCCGCCCTTGCCATGACGACCATCGACGCTGTCACCCGCATCGGCCGCATGATGCTCCAGGAACTGCTGAGCGAATATGACAGCAATGCTGCGAAATTCCTTTCCAATACCTATGTGGCAACGATTGTTACCTTGATCCCGAGCTACCTGCTCTGCCTCGGCGGATACCTCAATATTTGGCCGCTCTTTGGGGCTGCCAATCAGCTGCTTTCCGCACTGGTCCTCATTGCCCTTGCTGTCTTCCTGCGTACGACAGGCCGCAAGAGCTGGATGCTCTACATCCCCATGACCTTCATGTTCGTTGTCACCATGAGTGCCTCCTGCCTGTCCTTTACGGGATCTATGGCAACCTCATGGCCGGCACCTTCGTCCTTATGGTCGATGGCCTACAGCTTGTCGTTGCCCTTGCCTCATGTTCCTTGCCCTGATGGTTGTCAAACACTGCGGAAAAGAGCTTGTGGGTGATACGGCAAAAAGTCAAACGGCACAATAAAAAAAGAAGGAGGCTGCGCCTTCCTTTACAGCAAAAGACCTAGATCCCGCGGACCTAGGTCTTTTTCTTCCTTGTGAAATTAACCTTGCTGCGTCTTGAGGCGCCAGAGTGCATCCAACACTTTTTCCGTAAGTTCACAGTCATCTACGGCTCGGTGATGGTTGCCCGCGATGCCAAAATGCTTGCAAAGGGCTTCCAGACTGTAGTAGGACAGGCCCGGTACAACGGTTTTGGCAAGCTTCTTCGTATCAAGATAGGGGTTATTCAAATGTTCCCCTGTTTCCCGGTAAATCCGGTCATAAAGGAAGTTGATGTCAAAATTGACATTGTGCCCTACCAAGGTATAGCCACCTAAAAAATCCCGCAGCCGCGGCAGGATCTCCCTAAAGGTCGGTGCCCCAACAAGGTCGCTGTCCGTAATGCCCGTCAGGTTCGTAATAAAAGGTGACAGGCTCTGGTACGGTTCCGGGGTCAGGAAGGTCTGGAAACGACCTGAAACGGCCCCATTGCGTACGTGGACAGCCCCAATTTCTATGATGGCACTGCGTGCCACGTCAAGGCCCGTCGTTTCAATATCAATGACCACGTAGGACAAGGGACGCACCAAGGTAAGCTTTCCCTTGCGGCGTTTTTCTTCCAGTTCTGCATCCCGCGGTGCCGGATTATCAAATAAGGAAAGGGAATAAGGTTCCATAGGAATCCTCCTTTCAAGTATCATTGGCAACATCCAAATCTTGGATGTTCTATTATATAGCATTTTGATAGGAAAGTAACGAGTTTTTGCAAAATTTCACAAAAGCACCTATAATGGTAAAAATTCATTCTTACGGAGGTGACCCTACTTGGCAATCGTGCCTCTTTTGTTTTCCCAGCTATCCTCCCTGCTCCTTATTGCCATCATCGGCTACGCGGCCGTCAAAGAAAGGCATCATGAAAGCGTCCGAGTGCAAGCCCATTTCAACGCTCCTCATTTATGTTATCATCCCCTCGTCCATCATCAAGGCCCTGCAGCTTCCCTTATCGGAAGAAAAAGTCCATGGTTTTGGCATTGCCGTCATTTTTGCCATTGCAGTCCATCTTTTCTGGCTGGTTCTCACCACCTTCTTAGGCAAGGCAACGAGTCTTGATGGTACGGCGCGGGCCTCCTTGATGTACACCAATTCAGGAAACCTCATCTTTCCCCTGGTGGCCTCCGTTTTTGGTGAAGAATACGTCTTTTATGCCTGCATGTACAATGCCGTCCAACAATTTTTTATCTGGACCCACGGCATGGTCCTCATGAGCGGGGAACGCCGTGTCACCCTTCGGCAAGTGCTTCTTAACATCAACATCCTTTCCGTGGCCATTGGCATGACCCTCTTTTTCTTTCAAATCATACTGCCGCCGATCATCCAAAACACCATGGGCATGCTGGCCAGCATGATTGGCCCCTTGAGTATGCTCGTAACGGGCATGGTCATGGCTGAAAAGGACCTGTCCGGCCTTTTTCATTCAGCCAAGGTATGGCTCATCTGTATAGGCCGGCTTTTTCTTTTTCCTTTTTTTGTCACCCTCCTTGTCCTGGCAACAGGCTTCTTGAAGGCCCATCCAGAAGAACTCTTTTTGTTCCAGATTGGAATGCTGGCTGTCTGCGCCCCTCCGGCAACGCTGCTGACCCAATTTGCCGTCATGTTTAGGAAGGACGCCTTCCTTGCTGGCAGTGTCAACCTCATCAGTATGGTCCTGTGCGTCATCACCATGCCGCTCATGATTGCCCTCTTCACTTATTTAGCCGGCTGAATCCAATAAGAAAAGCTGCGGAGAAAGAGCTCTTCTTTCTCCGCAGCTTTTTTATCGGGCTTATTGCATGTCCTTATTTTCCAGGAGCCGCCGGAAGGCAGCTTCATCAAGGATGGTGACACCCAAGGACTGGGCTTTGGTATATTTGCTGCCTGGATCGGCCCCTGCGACAACATAGTCCGTCTTCTTGCTGACAGAACTTGTCACCTTGGCGCCCACTTCCTGAGCCATGGTCTGGGCCGTTGCCCGGTCGAGGGTGGGCAGGGTTCCAGTAAAGACCATGGTCTTCCCGTAGAAGGGATGATTCTCATTGGAAGCAGCCGTCCCCAGCATCTTCATATTAAGGCCCAATTCCTTCAGCCGTTCTATGTAATCCTGGTTTCCTGGATCGCCAAAATAGGTCACGACACTTTCGGCAATGACCGGTCCAATATCAGGGATCTGTGCCAATTCTTCCTGTGTTGCCTCCATCAGGGCATCCATGGTCTGGTATTTCATGGCAAGGGTCCGGGCCACCTTGGCCCCAACGTGGCGGATCCCGAGGGCAAAAAGGAGCTTATCCAGACTGTTTTCCTTACTGGCAGCAATGGCCCGGACAAGGTTATTGGCGGACTTTGCGCCCATGCGGTCAAGTTCCATGAGGTCATCCTGACCGATAACAAGATAAAGGTCGCTCGGGTCCTTCACCAGATTCCTTTCCTGGAGCTGGAGCAGGACAGCAGGGCCGCAGCCATCGATGTTCATGGCGTCACGGCTGGTAAAATGGATGAGGCCTTCCCTGCCCAAGGCGGGACAGTGGGGATTGGTGCAGCGCACAGCGGCTTCTCCATTTTTTCGGACAACCGGCCAGCCACACTCCGGACATTCCGCAGGCATATGGAAAACCTTTTCCTCACCGGTCCGTTTTTCCACGGCGACACGCAGGACTTCTGGAATGATTTCCGCGGCTTTATTGATAATGACCCGATCACCGATGCGAATATCCTTTTCCGCAATGAAATCTTCATTATGAAGCGTGGCACGGCTGATGGTGCTCCCCGAAAGCTTTACGGATCAAGGACAGCCGTCGGTGTAAGGACGCCCGTCCGGCCCACTTGGATAACAATATCCCGCAGCGTCGTTTCCGCCTGTTCGGGCGGGAATTTATAGGCCATGGCCCAGCGGGGATCCTTTCCCGTGGCCCCGAGGATGTTCTGCTGCCATACGGCGTTGACCTTGACGACGACACCGTCCGTGTCATAGCCAAGGCTCTTGCGGCGCTCACCGTGACGAGCAATGAGTGCGTTAGCCTCTTCAATGGTCGCAACCTTGGTCCGTCCTTCTGTCGTTGTAAACCCATAGGCCTCGAGGCGATCCATGGAATCATTATGCGTATCAAGGCGCCGTGCCAATGCCATAGGCAAAAAATGCCAGTGAACGCCTAGCCGTGACACGGGGATCGAGCTGACGCAAGGAACCGGCAGCGGCATTCCGGGGATTGGCAAATTCCGTCTCCCCTCTTTCCACCCGTTCCTCATTCAGCTTCAAAAAGGCATGACGGGCATATAGACTTCTCCCCGCACATCAAGGAGTTCCGGTATGGGAACGCCAGGAAGCAGGATAGGACCTTAGGGATATTTTTGATGGTCCGCACATTTTCCGTCACATTTTCGCCGACCATGCCGTCGCCTCGCGTCGCCGCTCGGACAAAGCGACCATTTTCATAGATGATGCTGCAGGCAAGACCGTCGATTTTCGGTTCCACCACATATTCTACCTTGGCGTCCTTAGGAAGGCTTCATGGACCCGGCGGTCAAATTCCTTCATTTCTTCCGGTGAAAAGGCATTGGCTAAACTTAACAGCGGCGTAATGTGATGCACTTCCGTAAACCCAGGTTTCGCGTAGCCGCCGACATGCTGGGTCGGGGAATCCGGCGTCACAAGTTCAGGATATTCCGCCTCAATAGCCCGCAGTTGGCGCATAAGGCTGTCATATTCCGCATCAGTGATGGTGGGCATATCTTCCACATAATAAAGGTAGGAGTTGCGTTCCAATTCCTTGCGAAGGGCTTGGGCCTTTAGCAAAGCCTCTTGTTTTGTCATGATCGTCATGAGATTCGCCTCTTATACTTTCTGGATGACTTTGTATTTCGTTGAAAGGGCCTTGATGCCCGTACCGGGGAAGGCCACTTTGACAATCTGCCATCAGCGTCGGGTTGGGCCGAGATGACCGTCCCCACGCCCCATGCCTTATGACGGACTTTATCGCCAGCCTTGAAGACTTCCAGCTTTCCATCCGGCACATATTCGGAGCGCCTGTCGCGCCGGTCAAGGATGCTTGCGCCGCGTCTTCTGGCAATGCTGCGAAGCCCTGACCCTTCTTCCTGCGGCCGATTTTCCCATGCCGCGCGCTGCGCCCCGCTCCCATCCTGCTGGCCGACAAGGGCCGTTTCAATAAGATGGCGGGGGATTTCTTCAAGGAAGCGGCTCGGCGGGAACATGACCGTCCGGCCGTACATCATGCGGCTCCGGCAGCTTGTAAGGAATAGTTTTTTCTTGGCCCGCGTAATCCCAACATAGCAAAGACGCCGTTCTTCCTCAAGCTTATCCGTGTCGTCAAGGGAGCGCTGACTCGGAAAAAGGCCCTCTTCCATGCCGGCCATGAAGACAACAGGGAATTCAAGTCCCTTGGCCGAGTGGAGCGTCATCAGCGTCACGGCATCGCGGCTGAGTTTGGCATCATCGATATCGGAAACAAGGGCCACATGGTTCAGGAAATCCTCCAAGGTCTTTTCCTCCTCGTTTTCATCTTCCTGGAACTCCATGGCAATGCGCTTTAATTCGTCAAGGTTATCCATGCGGCCCCGAGCCTGTTCCGAGCCTTCCAGGAGCAAAGCATCCCAGTACCCGGTCTTTTCGAGGATATCCGTCATGAGCTGCTCCACAGGGACCGTATCAGTTTCCTTGCGAAGGCTTTCTAGAAGGGTACTGAAAGCGGTCACCTTAAGGAGACTCCGACCAAGGAGTTCACCAGCAGAAGGTGCCTTGAGGGCTTCATGCAGCGACAGTCCCGTTTCATTAAGGAGCATCTTGAGTTTTTCCACTGTCGCACTGCCAATGCCCCGTTTCGGTTCGTTGATGACCCGTTCCAAGGCCTGCTCGTCACGGCCATTTACAAGGAGACGCAAATAAGCAAGCAGGTCCTTGACTTCCTTGCGGTCATAGAATTTCAAGGAGCCAACCATGATATAAGGAAGGCCATTTTTGATGAGGGTTTCTTCAAACATGCGGGACTGGGCATTGGTCCGGTAAAGGACCGCCATATCGCCCAGATGGAAATGAGCTTCGTCGCGCAGACGCCGCATATTATGGACCGTAAATTCCGCTTCATTACGGTCGTTGAAAGCCTGAAAATAGGTGATCGGTTTCCCGTTCCCATTTTCCGTCCAAAGGTTCTTGGGCCGGCGGGCACTGTTATGTTCAATGACCGCATTGGCCGCGTCAAGGATAACCTGAGTAGAACGGTAATTCTGCTCGAGTTTATAGATCTTGGCATCGGGATAATCTTTTTCAAAATCAAGGATATTGCTGATATCCGCGCCGCGCCACCCATAGATGCTCTGGTCAATATCGCCGACGGCACAAAGGTTGTTTTCCGGGGCACTGATGAGTTTGGCCAGAAGATACTGCACATGGTTCGTATCCTGGTATTCATCGATCATGACATACTGGAACTTATGCTGGTATTTTTCCCGCACGTCCCTGTCATGTTGCAGCAGGTCCACGGAAAGGAGCAGGAGGTCGTCAAAATCAACGGCGTTGTTCTGACGCATGCGCTTTTCGTATTCAAGATAGATCTCGGCCACTTTCTTGGCATGGAAGTCATCGGCCTTCCTGGCAAAAGCGGCACTGGAAAGCTGTGCATTCTTGGCATTTGAAATGACCGACATCACCGCGCTCAAGGGGTAGAACTTTTCATCCATCTTGAGATCCTTCAAGATGCCCTTCAGGACATTCTTGCAGTCCGTCGTATCATAAATGGAAAAGCCTGTCCCATAGCCGTAGTGGGACAGATGCTTGATTTCCCGGCGCAGGAGCTGGTTGCAGAAACCGTGGAACGTATAGAGCCAGACATCTTTGGCAAGGGGACCAACAAGCTTATCCACGCGTTCGCGCATTTCCTTGGCCGCTTTGTTCGTAAATGTAATGGCAAGGATGCTGTAAGGAGGGACCCCTTTTTCCAAAAGATAGGCAATCCGTGTCGTCAGGGCCTTTGTCTTGCCGCTTCCGGCACCCGCCAAAATTAAAATAGGCCCAGCCACATGTTTGACGGCTTCAGCCTGCTGAGTATTGAGCGATGATAATAAATCTTCCATTTTTTCCTCACAATTCGTCTAGAATTTGCTTTATTATTCTAACATGTCCGCTCTATTTTTGCTATAATAGAAGAATCCTTTTCCAGGAGTGTGAACATCATCTCATGAAACACGATGCGTTTGTCCCCGCCAGCGACCTTACAAAACTGTGGCGGGCCCTGATTGAATTCAATATGATTGAAGAAGGGGATAAGATTCTCATCGGCCTTTCCGGCGGCAAGGACAGTATGTTCCTTACAGCGGCCCTAGCGAGATCCAAAAACACAGTCCCCGCCATTTTGACCTGTTGTGCTACACCATGGACGGCATGTTTGCCGAAGATTTTCCCAAAAAAGAACTGGAAGACTTCTGCCGCACCTACGGACTCACCCATTATTCGGAGCAGGTCAATGTCGAGGCCCTCTGGGGCCATCGGGGCAACACCCCGTGCTTTTCCTGTGCCTACTTCCGCCGGGCCGCGATGAACCGCAAAGCCCGCGAACTTGGCTGCAGCAAGATTGCCCTAGCCCATCACAATGATGACGCCGTGGAAACCTTGATGCTGAATCTCTTCCAGTCGGGGCAGAACAAGACCTTCCTGCCCGTGACCCATCTTTCCCGCAGCGGCATGACCGTCATCAGGCCCCTGCTTTTTTACCGGGAAGCGGAAATCATTGCCATCGGCAAAAAGATTGGCCTTCACCCTTTGGCCAATCCCTGCCCTATGACGGCAAGACCCAGCGCCAGGATATGAAGGAACTGGCTCGGCGTCTTGAAAAAGAAATTCCCCATTTCTATGACCACATGGCCTCGGCCCTGCGTCATTCCGATAAAGAGGAACTTTGGCCGGAAAAACTACCCCAGAAAACGATGCTGGAGCGCTTCCGCGCCTTCTGGAAAAAGTCCTGATTTTTCATTGTCCAGTAAAGAAAGGAAGTCACACCATGGAAGAACTCTTTGACCGCGTTTTCCACCTCAAGGAAAACCACACTGATGCCCGGACCGAAATCATTGCCGGCATCACCACCTTCATGACAATGGCCTATATCCTCATTGTAAACCCCTCCATCCTCAGTGCTACAGGAATGGATAAGGGGGCGCTAGTGACAACGACCGCCCTTGCCTCTGCCTTGGGGACCCTCTTCATGGCCGTCTTTGCAACTACCCCTTTGCCCTAGCTCCAGGCATGGGGCTTAATGCCTACTTTGCCTATACGGTCGTCCTGCAGATGGGGTATACGTGGCAGGTTGCCCTCGCTGCCGTCTTTGTTGAAGGCCTTGTCTTTATTCTTCTTTCCCTCACAAATATCCGTGAAGCCATTTTCAATGCCATCCCCCTCACACTGAAACGGGCCATTTCCGTTGGCATTGGTCTTTTCATCGCTTTCATTGGTCTGCTTAACGCCAAGATTGTCGTGGCCAATCCGGCAACCAAGGTTTCGCTCTATTCCTTTACGAAAGCGGTTGCTGACGGGACGTTCCACAGCGTGGGCATCACTGTCGTCATCGCCCTCATCGGGATTCTTTTTACAGGCTTTCTCATCATCAAGAACATCCGCGGCAACATTCTTTTTGGCATCCTGGGCACTTGGATCCTCGGGATGATTGCAGAAGCATCGGGCCTTTACATTCCCGATCCGAAATTGGGGACCTTCAGTGTCTTTCCCAACCTTTCCGCCGGTTTGGCCGCTTTCATTCCCTTAAATCCCCTGCCGGTTTGGGGCAAAATGGATTTCTCCTCGGTCTTTTCCCTCGACTTCTTTGCCGTGATCTTCGCCTTCCTCTTTGTTGACCTCTTCGATACACTGGGAACCCTCATCGGAGTTGCTCCAAGAGCAACATGCTCGACGAAAAGGGCCGTCTGCCCCACATCAAAGGAGCCCTCATGGCCGACTCCGTCGCAACCTGCACGGGCGCCTCATGGGAACAAGTACGGTCACGACCTTTGTTGAAAGTGCAGCCGGCGTTGCTGAAGGCGGACGCACGGGGCTTACGGCGGTAACCGTATCCGTGCTCTTTCTCCTTTCCCTGTTCCTGTCACCATTTTTCATGGCCATCCCGCCTTTGCAACAGCACCGGCCTCATCGTGGTTGGCTTTCTCATGTTCTCATCCGTCAACAAGATTGACATGGATGATCTTTCCGAAGCCATTCCAGCCTATATTGCCATCATTGCCATGCCGTTTTGCTACAGCATTTCAGAAGGCATTTCCTTTGGTGTCATTTCCTACACGATCCTCAATGTCCTGACGCGTCACACGGACAGGATCAGTGCCCTCATGTACATCCTCACCATACTATTTATCGGCAAATACATCATGCTTTGAACCTCATCAAAAAGCCATCCGCATCGCGGGTGGCTTTTTTTCGTAGTTCCTATCTTACTGCGGGGATACTGGCCGCCTGTACCTAGGTCCCGCGGCTCAAAGATCCGATTGTCCTGAGTTTCCGTCTCATTCGAGCTGACAATCGGTATCGTCTTTAATTGCCGCCAGATCTATCCTGAACTGTATCGGTCTTATATTTCTTGCATCAACAGTTGCAGTTTGATCAGGAATCCTTTACATTCAAAAAAAGGGGCTCCCTGCCCCTTGTAAAAACTGCCATAAGGAGTCTTTTCGCCCTAGCCCTTTCCCTTTTGCCATAAGAAAAGAAGCTGGCTGCAGCGGTCCTACAGTCAGCTTTATTACGGCCCTCAGCCGTCAGTTTTGTTTTTTATCCTCACTGCCCTTACCCCAAACGGTCTGCATGATGGCCTTGTATTCCTTTCCAAGGTCCTGCTGGGCCAGATTCAGCACAAAAAGGAGCATATCCCCCACGGCATCTTCCCCATCACGGAAGATGACGCAGGATTCAGCCATAAGATTCTTGGCACCGTCAATATAGAACTTATACGGTTTATACTTGAGGTTGAGCTGATTGATAAGCCCTGTGACTTCCTTCTCGTTATCATCCCGCAGGGCCTCTGCCACGACAACGACACGGATCATGGCAAAGGGCGTATCATCAACAAAGATACCAAAAGGAAGAAGATTGCCATCCATGCGGAAATTACTCCGGAAAAGGACCAGATTGTTAGGTTCGCTCTTGGGTTCTTCAATGGTAAAGCCTTCTACTTTTTGGTCAGCAATGAATTTCTTGAAGCGTTCTGCTCTCTTATTCATGGGGTCACGTCCTTTTTTAGAATTTCCCTTATTATACTCCATAGGGAAGAAAAATGGAAAGTTCAGGGAGATTTTATCTAATTGATGGTCATTCTTTATAAAAACTTTTAATTTTCCTTCTATCCTACGAAGTATGGAAACCTTAAAGTTCCTTCACCAGTTCCGTTACACTGCGCCGTTTTTCATGAAGAGAGGAGCTTTCACCCCATCTGCGGCATAGCCCAAGGGAAGGAGAAAAACAGGCATTTCATTATGGGACAGGCCAAAGGCGTCGGCGGTCTTAACGGGCGGAAAGTGAGCCACCCAGCAGCTTCCCAGTCCTTGTTCCCAAGCCTCCAGCATCAGATGGGTTCCAATGATTCCTGCATCAACCTGCCCGGAAAGGAACCCTTTTTCCAGTTCATTGACCACTGCTCATCACGGCAGATCGTCACCATAAGAACGATCGGGGCATTAAAGGCGCAGGGCGTCAGTTCACGGATCTTGGCAATGGCATCCTTGCTTTTAAGCACATAAATGCGAAAAGGCTGATAATTATGGGCTGTCGGTGCCACACGCGCGGCTTCAAGGACCTTCTCCAGTTTTTCCGGTTCAACAGAGCGTTCACTGAATTTCCGTACAGAATAACGATTTTTGGCAAGCGTGAAAAAATCCATAAGATTGCTCCTTTTTCTTAGTAAGAAAGAATTTCCGGTTCTCCCTCCGTGATGAGCAGGGTATACTCCCACTGAGCCGAAGACTTCCCGTCTTCCGTGCGAACCGTCCAATTGTCGATTTCATCAATATAGAGCGCTGCCCGCCCTTCATTGATCATGGGTTCAATGGTAATGACCATGCCCGGCACAAGGAGCATGCCCGTTCCTTTTTTCCCGACGTGGGAAACAAAAGGATCTTCATGCATGGAAAGCCCCACACCATGACCGCCAAATTCGCGGACCACGGAATAGCCGTGTTTCCTGGCAAAGGACTGGATGGCCGCGCCAATGTCGCCCAGCGTGTTCTTCCAGCCAACAGCATTCTGCATGCCGCGGCGGAGACATTCCTTCGTGATGCCTACGAGATTCCGGCGATTGTTCGGCACGTTTCCGAGCATGAACATGCGGGAAGCATCCCCAACATATCCCTTGTAGATGGTCGTGGCATCGACGTTGACGATATCACCGTTTTTAAGGACACATCGGAGCTTGGGATGCCGTGACAGATTACATCGTTCACAGAGGTGCAGACGCTTTTAGGAAAGCCCTCAAAATTAAGGCAGGCCGGAGTGGCATCGTGGCTGACCGTATATTCGTAGACAATGCGGTCAATTTCTTCCGTCGTCATACCCACGTGGATTGCCTTTTCCACGGCATCCAGGACTTCCGTGTTGAGCCGTCCCGCTTCGCGGATGCCCGCAATCTGTTCCGGTGTCTTGATCATCTCCATGCGGGGGACTTCCACGCCTTGCGCCGCAAGTTCAAAGAGTTTCATCTTGACTTCTTCTCGTTCCAAATTCCTAGCTCCCTTCTATTTTCATTCTTGAAAAAATACGATATAATAGGCTTTCAATGCATAGATATCCCTGAAAGCGTAACTATTATACCATATCCATGCAATACCCTGATGCTGGCATAGAAAGGATATGATCAAATGGACCTTTTCCTTAACCTTATCCGTGGTTTTTCCATGGCCCTTGCAGACAGTGTCCCCGGTGTTTCCGGAGGAACCATTGCTTTTGTCCTGGGATTTTATGATGAATTCATCGGTTCCCTTTATGTCCTGACCCATGGGACACGGGAACTGAAACAACATGCCCTGGTTTTCTTGGGGAAATTAGGAATTGGTTGGGCTCTTGGCATGGATCATCCGTCATGGTTTTGGGAAGTCTTTTTACAACCAGGATCTATGAACTCAGTTCCCTCTTCCTGGGCCTCTCGCTCTTTTCCCTCCCCCTGATCCTCAAAGAGGAAAAGCAGGCGCTTTCCCAGAAAAACCGGCTGCCTTTCTTTCTTTTGGGTCTCTTTGTGGTCTTTGTGATTACCTGGTTCAATCCTGCCGGCGGAAAAGGCGTACAGGTAGACGTTGCCCAGCTCACCCCTACGCTAGGCCTTTATATCTTCGTCTGTGCCATGATTGCCATCTGTGCCATGGTCCTGCCGGGGATTTCGGGCTCCACCATGCTCCTCATCTTTGGGCTGTACGTTCCCATCATCGGAGCCATTCGTGAATTCCTTCATATGAACCTTTCCTACCTTCCCGTCCTTATCATTTTTGGCTGCGGCGTCCTTACAGGGATTGTCGGCATCATCCGTATTGTGAAAAACGCACTGGAAATGCATCGAGCCGCCATGGTTTACTTTATCTTGGGACTCATGGTCGGTTCCCTCTACACCATCGTTACGGGCCCCACCACCCTTAAGATTCCCCAGCCAGCCATGACTTTTGAAACTTTCAGTCCCCTATGTTTTCTCCTGGGAGGCATTTTCCTTTACGCCCTTGACAAGCTCAGAAAATTCTCGGAAAAGAAATTGCATCCAGAAGGGTAATCCTTTGTGCACTGCTTCGGCAGTGCTTTTTTTTTTACTTCAAAAGTTTCTTTGTTACGGGAAAACTCCTTGCATATTATGTTAGTCTGTGCTAACATTGTGACGTTAAAAGAAACTCTTCCTAAAAATCTCAAAGGAGGCCATCATGCCCTTAGCGTTTGCAAAGTCAGGCGACGTCCTAACGGTCATCCGGATTGGCGGTTCCCCCAAGGTCAGGAGCCACCTGGAAAATCTTGGAATCACCCTAGGCGCCCCCATTACGGTTGTCCAGAACACCCCCTCAGGAATCATTGTGAACATCCGCGATTCCCGTGTCGCCATCAGTATGGAGATGGCCAATAAAATATTTGTGCAGTAAAGGAGAACTTGCGATGCTTACCTTAAAAGATGCTGAAACCGGTCATAACTACGAAGTCATCAAGATCCACGGCAGCGGCGCCATGAAGCGCCACATCATGGATATGGGCCTGACCAAAGGAACGGCCCTGCATATCCGCCGTGTCGCGCCTTTAGGGGATCCGGTTGAAATGACCGTTCGGGGTTATGAACTGTCCCTGCGCAAAGGCGATGCCGAAATCGTTGAAATCAAAGAAGTGTAATCAATTTCCCAATCGATTAGTCTATTGCAACTTTTTGAAAGGAAGATTTTATTATGCAATATAAGATTGCTCTTGCAGGGAACCCGAATACGGGCAAAACGACCCTGTTCAATGCCCTCACTGGATCCAATCAGTTCGTTGCAACTGGCCTGGCGTTACAGTTGAAAAAAAGGAAGGGACCCTGATTGGTCATCCCGAGATCCTCATTCAGGACCTGCCTGGGATCTATTCCCTTTCCCCTTACACCTTGGAAGAAGTCGTTTCCCGCACCTACCTCGTAAAGGAACGGCCTGATGCCATCTTGAATATCGTTGATGGCAGCAACCTTGAACGCAACCTCTACCTGACGACACAGCTCATGGAACTGGGGATTCCCGTCCTCATGGCCGTCAATATGATGGACGTCACGCGGGCTAACGGAGATATCCTCTATACGGAAGTCCTTGCTAAATCCATTGGCTGCCCGGTTGTGGAAATTTCCGCTCGGACAGGCGAAGGCATCAAGACCCTCGTCCAAAAAGCTGCGCAAATGGTTCAGGCCAAGGTTCCAGCTGAGCCAATCCATACCTTTGCCGGTCCGGTTGAACACGCCCTGGCCCACATCGAAGAAGCCACGCAGGGCGCCCTTCCCCAATCCCAGAGCCGCTGGTACTCCATCAAGCTCTTTGAACGGGATGCCAATGTGCTCGATGCCCTAAAGCTTTCTCCGGAGCTCATTTCCCACATTGAGGATGATATCATCTCCGTCGAAAAGGAAATGGATGATGACGCGGAAAGCATCATTACCAACGAACGCTACAACTATGTTTCAAAAGTCATCGAAAAATGCTTCGTCAAAAAAGACAAGCATCGTCTGACTGTTTCTGATAAAATCGACCGCATTGTCACAAACCGTTTCCTGGCACTCCCCATTTTTGCCGTCATCATGTTCCTTGTCTACTATATCAGTGTCACGACCATCGGAACAGAAGCAACGGACTGGGTCAATGATACCTTTTTTGGAGAATGGGTCATTCCCGGTGCCACGAGCTCATGGCTTCCTGGGGAGTGGCGGAATGGCTGGAAGGCCTCGTCGTTGATGGGATCATCTCCGGCGTCGGTGCCGTCCTTGGCTTCGTGCCGCAGATGGTGGTCTTCTTTATCTTCCTGGCATTCCTCGAAGCCTGCGGGTATATGGCCCGGATCGCCTTCATCCTGGACCGCGCCTTCCGTAAATTTGGGCTGTCCGGAAAATCTTTCATTCCTATGCTGATTGGTTCCGGCTGCGGAGTTCCTGCCATCATGGCTCCCGGACCATTGAAAATGCGCCTGACCGCCGCATGACCATCATGACAACGACCATGATTCCTTGCTCTGCCAAAATGCCGATCATCGCCCTTGTCGCAGGGGCCTATTTCGGCGGTGAATGGTGGGTCGCTCCCTCAGCTTATTTTGTCGGGATTGCAGCCATCATCATTTCTGGGATCATCCTCAAAAAGACCAAGCTGTTTGCCGGAGATCCCGCGCCTTTCATCATGGAACTGCCAGCTTACCACATGCCGACCCTTTCCAACATTGCCCGCAGTGTTTGGGAACGAGCTTCCAGTTTCATTAAGAAGGCCGGCACGGTCATCCTCCTTTCCACCATCCTCGTATGGTTCCTTTCCGGATTCGGCTATGTTGATGGTGAGATTGCCATGGTCGAAGACCTGAACGACGGGTTCCTTTCCTACATCGGTGAAAAAGTCGCCTGGATCTTTGCCCCCCTCGGCTGGGGTGATTGGAAAGCCGCTGTCGCCGCCTTTACGGGCCTTATTGCCAAGGAAAACCTCGTAGGAACCTTCGGTATCCTCTACGGTCTTGCAGAAGCCGCCGAGGACGGTGAAGAATTCTGGGGTACCTTTGCCAAGGACTTCAGTACCCTCAGTGCCTATTCCTTCCTCATCTTCAACCTTCTGTGCGCGCCCTGCGTTGCTGCCATGGGAGCCATCCGCCGCGAAATGAACAACGGCAAATGGACGCTCTTTGCCATCGGTTATCAATGTGGTTTTGCCTATGCCGTTTCCTTGATTTTCTATCAGTTTGGCATGTTCCTTACGACAGGGGTCTTTACCATCGGTACAGCCTTTGCCGCTGTGATCTTTGCCATTCTCCTTTATCTCCTGCTGCGTCCCGCAAAAAAATATGAGGGTGCAGTTGAAGTCAATTTGGAGTATAATAAGTAAAGCAATCCGATAGGAATTGCAATGTAGAGCAAAGGAGTTGATCCTTATGGGAACGCTCATTGTAGGACTTGTTATCCTCTTGTTCGTCCTTGTTTCGGTGTACACCATCGTGCATGACCATAAAAGTGGGATTGGAACGTGTGGCGGCAACTGCGCCTCCTGTGGCGGCTGTGCCTTCCATTCGGCTCCTGAAAAGAAATAACCTGCATGTTGGGTACAAAAAGGGTGCTGCGTAAGCAGCCCCCTTTTTTTTGCGTTTTTCTCCCCCATCCCGGTCCTGCAATAGGGAAAAACGAGACATTATTCTCCGTCCCTTTTTCCCGCGACCTTTATTCGATCAAATGCGCATTTGATTATATTAACCTCTCTTTTCTATTAATTTGTACCAAAAATTACAATAAGCACCACGAATTTCCTATTTTCAGGGAAATTCCCATTTCATTGGTATTCGGGGTCCAAACAAGATAGAATAGACAGAGAAGCCCGTTGCAGTCCCTTTTTATGGATATATCTTTGAACGGTCAGGGCCTTTCCCTAAAAGAAAGTTTTTTTCAGATAACTCCATAAACTTCTTGACATGTGTAATCATTCGGGTTACAATTAGCTCATCAAGGATTGTTATTAAGTGATAGGAATTATTCTATCACCGAGAAGAAGGATTTTCTGTACAGAGGAGGTCGGAAACAGATGTTATTTACCACTACCAATGACCATGAAGAATTACGCGCTGCAATACGCGGATTCGCTGAAACGAAAGTCAAGCCGATTGCATTCTCCCTCGATAAGGAAAGCAAGTTCCCCACTGAAATCGTCAAGGAAATGGGCGAAAATGGCTGGATGGGACTTCCCTATCCGAAAGAATACGGCGGGGCCGGCATGGATTACATTGCCTATGCCATTGCCGTAGAGGAACTGGCCCGTGTTGACGGCGGTGTTGGCGTTATCCTTTCGGCTCACGTATCCCTGGGTTCCTATCCTATCTTTGCCTTTGGGACAGAAGAACAAAAGCAAAAATACCTCGTTCCCCTTGCCAAAGGTGAGAAGATCGGTGCCTTTGGCCTTACAGAACCCAATGCCGGTTCTGACGCAGGCGGCACAGAAACAACGGCTGTCTTTGATGGCAAGAACTGGATTCTCAACGGCAACAAGATTTTCATCACCAACGGCGGCGAAGCTGATACGTACGTTGTCTTTGCTGTCACCGATCCCGACGCAGGTACGCGCGGCATCAGTGCCTTTATCCTCGAAAAAGGCATGCCCGGTTTTACCTTCGGCGATCATTACGACAAACTGGGGATCCGTTCCTCCGCTACGGCTGAACTGATCTTCAACAACGTCAAGGTTCCTCAGGAAAACCTCCTGGGCAGACTGGGCCAAGGCTTCAAGATTGCCATGGCAACCTTGACGGCGGCCGTATCGGGATTGCTGCCCAGGCTCTGGGGATTGCCCAAGCGCGTACGAAGCAGCCCTAAACTATTCCAAGGAAAGAATCCAATTTGGTGCGCCGATCTGCCAGAACCAAGGTGTTTCCTTCAAGCTGGCTGATATGGCAACAAGACTGAGAGCTGCCCGTTTCCTCGTTTACAGTGCGGCTGAAATGAAGACGGAACATATGGATTATGGCATGCAGTCCGCCATGGCAAAGCTCTATGCTTCTGACCTTGCTGTTGAAATCACAAACGATGCCCTTCAGATCTTTGGCGGTACGGGCTACCTCAAGGGGATGGATATCGAACGGATGTACCGCGACGCGAAGATCACTACGATTTACGAAGGCACCAACGAGATCCAGCGTGTCGTTATTGCAGCCCATATTACGGACCGTCTGTCCAACGCCAAACATGGCGGCGGTGGGTCCCGCAAGGAAAAGGCCATTACAGGCTCCCGCAAGAAGATGATCTTCAAAGATGGCTCTCCGGAAGAACAAGTGGCTTCCCTTGTTGAAGCCCTGAAAGGGGATGGCTATGACTTCACGGTCGGCATCCCGATGGATACGCCGATTGTTGACGCTGAACGCGTTGTCAGTGCCGGTAAGGGCATTGGAGAAAAAGAAAACATGAAACTCATTGAGGAACTGGCTCACGCTGCTGGCGCGGCAGTTGGCTCCTCCCGCCCGGTTGCTGAAACCCTGCAGTATGTTCCTATTGAACGCTATGTCGGCATGAGCGGACAGAAATTCAAGGGCAACCTCTACATCGCCTGCGGGATTTCCGGCGCCATCCAGCACCTCAAGGGCATCAAGGATGCAACCACCATTGTGGCCATCAACACCAATGCCGGTGCTCCGATCTTCAAAAACTGCGACTACGGGATCGTCGGTGATGTCAAAGTCATCCTGCCGCTCTTAGCCAAAGCCTTCGGAACGGGCGAAAAGAAACCGGCTCCTCCCATGGTGAAAATGAAGAGACCGCTCATCAAGAAGGAACTGCCTCCTGGACTGTTTGTCTGCAACGGCTGCGGATATGAATACGATCCGGATAAGGCGATCCTGCTGGTGAAATCAAACCAGGAACGAAGTTTGAGAACCTGCCGGAAGATTGGACCTGCCCTGAATGCGGCGAAGAAAAAGCCCACTTCGTACAGGAATCCTAACTGGTTCAATCCACTCTGATAGCGAGATTCAAGGGGGAGAAGGGCCCTTCTCCCCACACCAAAGAAGGAGATAACAATATGGAATGCGTAAGAAAATTAACGAAAGATTTGTACTGGGTTGGCGCTGACGATCGCCGCTTGGAACTTTTTGAAAATATTCATCCCATTCCTCGGGGCGTATCCTACAATGCCTACGTCCTTTTGGACGAAAAAACGGTTCTTTTCGATACAGCTGACTGGTCTGTCTGCCGTCAGTTCCTGGAAAATGTCGAAGCCGTCCTTGCTGGCCGTCCCTTGGATTACCTGATTGTCAACCATGTGGAACCGGACCACGCGGCAACCTTCAGGAAGTCCTCATCCGTCACCCTGAGACCAAGGTCATCAGTAATGAGAAAGCCTTTGATCTCATGCGTCAATTCGGGTTCAGCGTGGATGACCGCGCCGAAGTGGTTGCCGAAGGCGATACCCGCAAATTCGGAAAGCACACCATTGCCTTTGTCGCCGCGCCGATGGTCCACTGGCCGGAAGCCATGGTCTCCTTTGATACGACCACTGGCACCCTCTTCTCGGCCGATGCCTTTGGTACCTTTGGTGCCTTGGGCGGCCGCATCTTCGCGGATGAAGTGAATTTTGAACGGGATTGGCTTGATGATGCCCGCCGCTACTATACCAACATCGTTGGTAAATACGGTGCTCATGTCATGGACCTCCTGAAAAAGGCTTCCGCCCTCGAGATCAAGATGATCTGCCCTCTCCATGGACCTGTCTGGAGAAAGAACATTCCTTGGTTCCTTGATAAGTATGTCCATTGGGCCTCTTATGAACCAGAAGAAAAAGGAGTGCTCCTCGTTTATGCCTCCATGTACGGCAACACGGAAAGTGCCGCGTCGGTCTTTGCCGCCCGCCTTGCAGAAAAAGGCATGTCCAACATCCATATGTACGACGTCTCCAAGACTGATACGAGCTACCTCATTTCCGATGCGTTCAAGTACAGCCACATCGTCCTGGCTTCTGTGACGTACAACCTCAACATTTATCCGAAGATGATGACCTTCCTGGATCATATGAGAATGCTCAATGTCCAGAACCGCTATGTCGGCATCATCGAAAATGGTTCCTGGGCCTGCACAGTTGGTACCTTGATGCATGATTACCTGGAAGACGAAATGAAGGGAATGACGATCCTTCAAGACAGCGTCACCATCAACTCCAGCATGACCAAGGGCCAGAACCGCTCCATGGACGACATGGTCGATGCCCTTCTGGATTCCATGAAGGAAGAAAAGAAATAACTCTCACGTAAGAACGCTCCGCCCATCACGGGCGCATCCTCCTATGATGGGCGGGCCGACCTCCTATCTTTTGCATCTTTGATGCATGCATCCGTTACCCTCTCTCTCATAGTGCCGTTAAAAGGACCCGACTAGGCATGTTCCCAGTCGGGTCCTTCGTCTTTGGGTGCTGCCTCCTTCGAGTCTCTTCGTTCATTCCGCTTTTTTATAAAATAGCACCAGTGCCTTTAGCGGTCCTCCCAAAAAGCCGAACAATGACCATCTGGACACTTTCCCTGCCAGATGGTCATTGTTCCATTTACCGTGCCTTAGGTGCGTTCATAGGCCGCTTTATAAATTGTGTACATATCTTTTTCATGAAGCACTTTTGCCGATCCCAGGGCATCCTTTGCGGTATGGCTGCACATGCGTGCCAGTGTGCGAAGGTCCTCATCTGAAAGGATAAGGCCCAGCTCCTTAAGGGAAATCGGCATGGAAATGGAAGCAAAGAAGGCCTCCAGGGCCTCAATGCCCTTGAGGGCAATGGCTTCATCACTTCCGATTTCCGGCACATTCATGACATGAAGGGCAAAACGACAGAAGCGGGGAAGGCAGTCCTTATAGACATACCGGGCCCAGCTTCCCCATAGTGCCGTTAGACCTGCCCCGTGGGCAACATCATAAAGACCGCTCACTTCATGTTCCAGGCGATGGGTAGCAAAATCCCTGGCACAATGACCAAGGCCTGTCAGGTCATTATGAGAAAGACTGCCGCCCACATGATTTCAGCCCGTGCATCATAATCATCAGGGTGATCCCGCAGGATGAGGCTCTGAGCCATAACGGTCCGCAGCAGGCCTTCTGCGAGGGCATCAGTAAGTTCCATACTGGGGCCTTGGACAAAATAGCGTTCCAGCGTATGCATGATGATATCACAGCAGCCGCAGGCCGTCTGGTAAGCCGGCAGGGTCATGGTAAGTTCCGGGTTCATGACAGCAAAAACCGGGCGGGCCAGATCGCTGTTATAGCCCCTTTTTTCATGGGTCCTGTCGTTTGTAATGACCGATGAATTGGAAAGTTCACTTCCCGAAGCAGCAAGGGTAAGGACCACACCGACAGGAAGGGCTTTTTGGGCCTGGGCCTTTCCCGCATAGAAGTCCCACACATCGCCTTCATAGCAAAGTGCGTAGGAAATGGCCTTTGCCGCATCGATTACGCTGCCGCCGCCTACGGCAAGAATCAGGTCAATGCCCTCTTCCCTGGCTTTTTGGGTGCCCATCCGGACAAAGGACAAACGGGGATTGGGGGTAACACCGCCTAAGGCAGCATAAGCGATGCCCGCCTGTTCAAGGGAGTCCGTGACGCGGAAAAGAAGCCCGCTTTTTTGGGCACTTTTCCTCCATAAAGAATAAGAACCTTTTGGGCGCCCCGTTCTTTTACAAGGACACCGGTTTCTCTTTCCCTTCCCTTCCCAAAGACAACCTTAGTCGGGGAATAATAGGTGAAATCACAAATCATAATAAGCCCCCTCCTTTCCTGCTTTTCAAAAAAAGCCTGCATTTCTGCAGGCGTCATTGGTTTTTAGCATCCCATTATCAATCACGGCCAAAAAGGTCACGTGTATAGACCTTGTGGGCAGCATCTTTAAGTGCGCTGTCCATACGATTTGCAACAATGACCTGACTTGTTTCCTTAAAGTAGGGCAAGTCACGGGTTACACGGCCGCCCCCAAATAAACTGCCTTCTTCAAGGGTTGGCTCGTAGATGAGAAGCTGTGCCCCTTCCTTTTTGAGTAAGTCCATGATTGTCTGGATGGCACTTTGCCGAAAATTATCACTGCCGGATTCATGATGAGGCGATAGATACCGATGACAGGACGGGCAGCATCGCTATTTGCAGCCGATCGGGCCGTTTCCAAGACTTGCTGCGCAATGAACGCTTTGCGAATCTCGTTGGAACGGATGACCGCATCCATCAGGCTTCTGGGACGCGCCATAATCCGCCTTAAGTTCTTTCGTGTCCTTGGGCAGGCAATACCCGCCATATCCAAAGGAGGGATTATTGTAATGCCCGCCAATCCGCGGATCAAGGCAGACGCCATCGATGATGGATTTTGTATCCATGCCCTTTACACAGGCATAGGTATCAAGTTCATTGAAATAGGCCACACGCAGGGCAAGGTAGGTATTGGCAAAAAGTTTGACCGCTTCCGCCTCTGAAGAATCCATTATCTTGATAGGAACGTCTTCTTTTTCCGCACCCTCTTTAAGAAGCTGTGCAAACAGCTGGGCCTCGGTTTCCATGTCCGGCCCTTGGGAGCAATCCCCACGATGATGCGGGAAGGGTAAAGGTTATCATAAAGGGCCCTTCCCTCCCTCAGGAATTCAGGACTGAAAAGCAGGTGCAGCTTCTGATAACGCTGAGCAGCCGCTTTTGTATACCCTACAGGAATCGTGGATTTGATGACAACCAGAGCCTCTGGATGAACCTGTTCAATCAGGGTCAGGACTTCGTCTACATGGGATGTATCAAACTGATGATGAGTCTCATCATAGTCTGTTGGGACCGCGACAATCACAACATCAGCCTGTTCATAGGCCTGCCGCGCATCCAGTGTTGCCTGAAGCTGGAGCGGCCGATCTTTCAAGTAATGTTCCAGTTCCCGATCTGAAATCGGGGAGTGGCCCTGTGCCAACTCTTCTACACGCCGTGGATCCACATCAACTGCATAAACCTTGTGATGCTGGGATAACAGGACCGCAAGGGATAGTCCAACATAGCCCAGACCTGCCACAGCAAGGACAAGATCCCGTTTTTCTTTTTCCATTCTTTCACCTTCGAATCAGCTACAGACCTTTGACGATGTTCTTCAAATAGGAAGCAAATTCGTCTTTTAGGTCATCCCGACGCAGGGCATATTCCACCATGGCCTGGAGATAACCTTGTTTATTGCCCACATCGTAGCGACGGCCGGAAAAACGGTAAGCATAAAGGGGCTCACGATGCTCATGACCCGAAGGGCATCAGTCAGCTGGATTTCGCCGCCCTTTCCTGGCTTTGTTTCAGAAAGGACATCAAATACATCCGGCGTAATCACATACCGACCTAAAATCGCCATACGGCTTGGTGCGTCCTTGACAGCCGGTTTTTCCACCATATACTCGACTTTCATGAGGCCATCTACACCATCGACTTCCTTGCCTTTACAATGCCATAACTGGAGACATCTTCGCGGGGCACGGTCTGACAGCCCAGGATTGTTGCTCCTGTCGCCTCGTATTGGTCCATGAGCTGACGCAGGGCCGGCTTTCCCTCCGTATAGACAATATCATCCCCTAAAATGACGGCAAAAGGTTCACCGTCAACAAAGTCCTTGGCACAGTAAATGGCATCTCCCAGGCCGCGCATGTGCTTTTGACGGATATAATGGATATCAATGCTTGAGATATCACGGATTTGCCGCAGTTGTTCCAATTTTCCTGCTTGATAGAGATGATTTTCCAATTCGGGAGATGAATCAAAATGGTCCTCAATGGCTCGCTTTGCATGGCCGCTGATGATAAGGATCTGTTCAATCCCGCTTGCACGGATTTCCTCTACAATGTATTGGATGGTCGGAATATCAACAACGGGAAGCATTTCCTTGGGCATCGCTTTTGTAGCTGGCAGGAAACGGGTTCCGAAACCAGCAGCCGGAATTACGGCTTTACGCACTTTTTGCATGAGTGTTCCTCCTAAACAAAGAGGGCCTCCTCATCAGTAGGCCCCTTTATGATGTAATACAACACTGAATGTTTTCCAAAGCAGGGACAGGTCAAGCCAAATCGACCAATTGCGGACATACCAGGAATCCATTTGGACCCGCTCCTCATAGGTCGTATCACTGCGTCCGTTCACCTGCCACATCCCCGTAATGCCGGGACGAACCATATAAAAGTCAGAGATATAGCTGCCATATTTAGGGATTTCAGCCCGAACAATGGGGCGCGGCCCAACAAGACTCATTTCTCCTTTAAGGACGTTAAATAGCTGGGGCAGTTCATCAAGGCTCGTCCGGCGCAGGATGTGCCCAATCCGCGTAATGCGGGGATCATCCTTAAGCTTGAAGTCCCGTTCCCATTCTTCCCGGGCCTCCGGATGGGAAGCCAAGTACTCCTTTAATTTCACATCGGCATCAACGCACATGGTACGGAATTTATAGCAAGGGAATTCCTTACCGCCCTGTCCGATCCGCCTGTGGGCAAAAAGAATGGGGCCTGGTGAATCAAGCCGTACCAAAAGAGCCAAGAGAAGCAGGATTGGACTGATCACAAGGATGCCAATGAGGGTCAGGACCATGTCAAAAAGGTATTTCAGAATCTTATTGTAACTTCTAGCCAAATTGTTGCGCAGGCCCATGACAAGCAGCCGCTCATTAAAGAGACTTTCCACAGTGACCCCATTGACGGGAAGCCCAATGAGATCAGGATGAAGGAGAGATTCCTGACAAGGGGCTGGATGCGGTAAATCAGGCTGTCAAGCTTCTTTGGAGAAAGCCCGGGAGCGGCAATGAAAACATCATTGACCTGCGTTTTTGTCAAGATCGGCTCAATCTCGTCCAAGGTTCCCAGATAGGGAAGATTGCCAACATTTTCCTTTCGCTCCCCAGCGTCATCGACATAGCCAATGACATGATAATTCAGCCCGACGTCGTCCTTGATGCCGCGCAGGAGCAGCTGTGCCGTCTTGCCGGCCCCAACAAGAAGGACTGGATAGCGCCCAATACCGGCCCAGTCAAGGATTTTTGTCATAACAAGGCGCGAAAGGCTGAGGAAAAGGAAGGAAAAGATTCCCAAGAAAGCAATGAAGAGCCGGCTCGTGGAATTGCCAATGTGGGTCAAGTAGACCAAGAGGATAATGAGGCAAATGGCATAGGCACAGCCGTAAAAAATACGCTCCAGCAGGCGCCAGATTCCCATCGGTTCTGATAGACCCGCCGGCCCGTTAAAAATAA
>ENA-OQCE01000065-OQCE01000065.1-human-gut-metagenome-genome-assembly--contig:-NODE-65-length-45899-cov-4.557393_pt1 | contig 45899 bp, 40 predicted proteins | sample MGYA00242495_ERZ504572 | MGnify/ENA primary metagenome ERZ504572 (study PRJEB26092, sample SAMD00036228) | human gut metagenome | host: Homo sapiens | study: EMG produced TPA metagenomics assembly of... | reverse complement strand
GTGCAGTTGGTTAGCGCGCCAGATTGTGGTTCTGGATATCGTGGGTTCGAGTCCCACTACCCACCTTTTCTTTTATAATTCAAACTGGCATGCAGTGTCAGAAATAAAGTCTTTAATGGCTATCGCCAAGCGGTAAGGCACAGGACTTTGACTCCTGCATTCGCTGGTTCGAATCCAGCTAGCCCAGTTATCTCGGGAAGCTGAGAAGAAATAGTGAGGGCGTGTAGCTCAGTTGGTAGAGCACTTGACTTTTAATCAAGTTGTCCGGGGTTCGAATCCCCGCACGCTCACTGTGAAACAAGCGAATATGCTTGTTTTATTTTTTGTATAGGCGACGTGCTAAAGTCCGGGGATGCCCGGAAATTTGGAGGTTGCTTACAAAGTCCCGAGATATGCCTTTTGGCGTTTTCGGTGATCGAAATATAACATGCGGATGTGGCGGAACTGGCAGACGCGCTAGACTTAGGATCTAGTGGGAGACCGTGCAGGTTCGATTCCTGTCATCCGCACTACAAAAGCCGTAACCTTTGAGTAATCAGAGGTCACGGCTTTTTTGTTACGGTAATGAGCCAAAATCCGGATTTATCCGAGATCTTGACGGATAAGATGTTTTATCCGAGTTTTCGTTTTTTGTGCATTATATAAAGCAATCCTATGATGCTGCACATTGTGGCAAGAGGAAGCAAAAGAGGTGTGCTGTCTCCTGTTTTTACACTGGTATCCGCATGTGAAGTGTTTGTATTTCCCTGATTTCCGCTATTGGGATTTTGTGGGTTTTGCGGCTCGAGTGGTTCTTGTGGGTCTTTATTTCCGCCCTCATCAGGATCATCTTTGTATGCGAATTCAAATGTATTTAATTGATTCAGTATATCGGATACTTCCGCAGGCGTTGCGTTTGGATCGGTTAAGATCGCATTTGCAAGCTCTCGAAGTCTGGTGAAATCATTCCAGGAAGCATCTGTTGCGTTGCCTTGAGTCATATCTTTTATTTTGTTATATTTTTCCTGAAGCAAAGTTTTATCTGCGCGTAGATCCTTCATACGCTGTATTAAAACGGCGGTTTTTTCATCGACTTCTTTTTGGGTATATGTGCCGTTTAATAAAGCTTCTGCCTCTAAAATGCTTTGTGTTAATGCTTCAAAACTTTCTTCCGTATATCCTTCCCGGGAAATGGATTTTGCGGCTTTTAACGCGTCGTTTAATGCGGACGTATCAACTTTTATCTCCTGAAGACTATTTCTTGCATTCCGAACTTCATTTGCCTTATCATTCATTTCGGAAGTACACGTTTCTTCATCCTTTTTGTTTAGGAGTTCTCTGGCGCTGTTGACTGCCTTTTGTAATTTGTTCCAGCTTTCTTCTGTGTATTTGTCTTTATTCAGCCCGTCGCAGATCGTCAGTTCTTCTTCCAATTGGCTTCGGTCTACGATTTCTTTCTTTTCTGTACGGATCTTCAGTGTTCCGACTTCGACCCATCCTCTTTTTTCCGGTGATCCGTTTGGACTTTTTCCGACACGTTCAAATTGAATTGTGTAGCTGCCCTCCGGAAAGTCTTTCTGTATCAGTTCGGCGCCCTCTATGCGTTTTTCGGCATATGTATCAATTTCTTCTCGGCAGATCTGTTTCTCGTTTTGATCTAGGATCGTCACCCGGATAACGCCGTGATCATCTCCTTTGACCGTGGAAACTTGTATCGAATTTCCGTTGATTTATAAGTCAGAGGCCCCGCATCATCTGCTTCTGTTGCTTTGAAATCTCCTGCCTGGATCCACTTTCCGGAACCTTGCAGATCTCCTGCCGGGATGGATGTTTCGGAAAAACCGCCTTGTTCGAGACTGTTTAATGCTGCCTGTAGTTTTTCTGTCATTTGATCGACGGCTGGTTGTTTTACGTTTTCGTCATCGGCTGTTTTCTTAGCGTCTGAGAGAACTTTTTTCAGTTGGTATAAAGAATCGTTTGTATAGTTTCCGTTTAGTTCCTGTTCTGCTTTTGTGATCAGCGAGTTTAATTTTGACTTATCTGTCGTTCCGAATCCGAGACGGTGATATCTGTCAGATAAAAATTCGGTACGGGAATCAATAATATCCTGCGATGCTTTCAGTTGTTCTTTCCCGTCTGAAATACTTTCTTCAAACGCGGTTTTTAATGTTTGCGGCGCGTTTACATAATGGTCGGCAGTTCTGTCGGCTTCTTCTGCCGAACGTATCATTTTTTCTAATTCTGACGTATCTCCGGCGCCGTCTGCCTGTACGCCTGTGTAAAGAGGCGCTATTTCATATAGAGACGGTTCGCCTAAGAATCCCGGTTTTAATATTACCTTTACGGATTCTGTCGTTGTTTCGGGAAATTCGGCGAAGTAATAAGCGTGATATCCGCCGCTTCCGCCGTCGATATCGCCGACTTTGTCGTCGATATTTCCCATTTTTGTTCCTTCATACACAGTTCGATATGTTCCGTCAGAAAGCGCCTGAATTTCAAAAGCGCCGATTCCGTTATTTTTGGATACGAACAGATCGAAATTCATTTGATCGAGCGTTTCTTTTTCGGAGAAATTCAATGTGATTTCCAACGGTTTAGAAGCGTCTACGTTTTTGGATGCCCACCGTGTCGAAGTGTTTTGATCGATCATACCGGCTTTTACATAGTTATTGCCCCAGTCCTCTGTATGAGATACGGTTACGTCTTGGATCTTTATGCTTTTTGCTATGTATTTCTTTGTGTATACAGGGCTGACTCTCTGTTCGTTATAAAACAGCGCCGCTCTGACAACGGTATTTTCTTTATTGTCTAATTGCAGAGGGTGTTCATACCGGTCAGATGTATGTCTCGGAATACTTCCGTCTGTTGTATAACGGATCTCAAAGTCTTTGGCGTCTGAACTCTTACTCAAAGTAAGTGTCCGGTCGTTTCCTGTGATGACACCGGAATCTTTGCTGAATGAAATGATCCGGTTTGCCATCGGTTTTTCTAATTGTGCGCTAAGATCTGTAAATTGGTTCTCGGCGTTTTGATAATCCTCTAATCTCCGGTGTTTTCCAACAGAGTCTTGCGCAGTTTGCGAAGCTGATTGTAAAGCGTGTCGATCTGTGAATAGGTTAAGTTATCTTTGTCGGTCAGATAATATATGTTTTCTGCCTTATTCAGATAGGAGCGATATAACTGATCCATTAGTTTGACTTTTGTCAGAACTGTACCTAATTCTTTTGAAGAAAGATCGATTGCTGTCTGCAGTTCGTTTTTGGCATTGATGAGATCAGGGTGAAGCTGATTTAAAAATGTAGACGCCTGCTCTTTTAGTTCGTTTATATTTGTTTCGGATATATCGATCGTATATGTCTTGCCGGCGTCTGCCTCAAAGGAAATACGATCTTTATCGGTATCTTTTGTCACCTGAACTTCTTTGCCGTCTTCGTAGATCTTTGCAGAAGTAATATTTTTATATGATCCTGTGAAAACAGCGCTGTCTTTATTGCCGTCATAACGTACGGTAAAGGCTTCCGCAATGCCGTTCGCCCATTTTTCGCCGATCGTGAAGTTACCTCTGGCCTTTAGACCTCTGACCTCTCCTTTTTCCCATGCGTCTGGAATTGCGGGGAGGAATTGTGTGTAGCCTGACTGCGATTGAACAAGCATTTCTGCTACGCCGGAAGTAAGACCGAAATTGCCGTCGATCTGCCATACCGGAGTTCCGTTCATCATTGTGTCTCCTCCGCCGGATCCGTGAGAATCGAAGAGATTATGCTGGAGACCGGAAGAATTTCCTCCGATCAGATTGTTCAAAAGCTTATATGCCTTTTCTCCGTTTTCGCTCTCGCCCAGAGATTGATCTTGTTTGCTTTCGACCAGCCTGTAGAATATTCTCCTCGTTCGGTCAATGATTGAATAGCGGCGTTCATGTAAGTCGGATTCTCTTTGTTGATCAATGTTCCGGGAAAGAGTCCGACCAGATGGGAGGCGTGTCTTTGCTCTCCGTTATGTCCGATATTCCATCCGCTGTTAGGTACTGCGATCTCTGCCAGATCTCCTGCTTTTGCATAAGATTTGTTATGTCCGGTTTCCTGACCTACACGGGTTTCTTCGTACCATTCTTTAATTCCGTTTGTAGCGTTGATTTCAATCGGATCAAGTTTTTGCATCTTTTCTTCCCAAGATTGCAGAACAGCTTCATCTTCTCCGACGATTTTGCCTGCCTGGATACATTCGTTATATAATTCCCATATAAGAGATTGGTCGTAAGTTGTTCCGATTGCGGTCGGTCCTTGTTCCTCTGAAAAACTAGGCGCTGCTACAAGTCTGTTTTCACCGTGATAAGGCGAAGTTTCGTCGTTGATTTTCTGGTATTCTGACGTCCAGAGATAAGAGTCCCAAAATTGTGCCGCCTCTTTCATGATCGGATAAATAGTATTTTTTAAATATGCTTCATCCTGCGTAAACTCGTAATGCCACCAAAGGTTTTGGACAGCCCATGCCGCTCCTGTCGGATTCCAGCCGTATTCCTGCGCGTTAGTAGGAGCGGTCATGCCGAAAGGATTGTTTTCCGTATGTACGGTAAATCCGGTGTGGTTATCGACAGCCCCTTTAATACCGTGAACTCTTTCTGCCGTCAGGCGTCCCGGTTCTCTTAATTTATCCATGTAATCTACAAAAGTTGTTCCGCATTCGGCAAGGTTCGTTGAATATACCGGCCAATAGTTCATCTGTACATTGACGTTAAAATGATAATCTCCCGTCCACGCGGAAGGACCTACTGTCCATAAGCCGACAAGGTTGCTTGGGAGCGTACCTCTGGAACCGGCTATTGTCAGATAACGTCCGTATTGGAATGCAAGAGTTTCCAGGTAGTGCGAGTAGCTGCCGTTTCGATATTCGTCTATCAACTGATCTGTCGGAACGGATGTCTGAAACTCTCCTAAGTCTAAACTTACTCTGTCGAAAAGACTTTGGTGGTCTTCTATATGCGTCTGCTTTAATTCATCGTAAGATTTTTTCGAGCTGTCATTGATCCGGGTGTCGATAACATTCGACAGATTTTTCTCTTTGTCCCGGTAAGTAGGATAATCGTTTTTGTAATCTGTCTCGGCAGCCATTATGATTGTGACCTGATCTGCATTTTTAATCCGGTAAACCTGATTTTTTTCATCTGCCGTTATCTCGCCGCCGGTTAGAAGGAGTTTCATAGTTGTACGGAATTTTAAATCATTATCTTTTACTTTTCCTTCGATAGTGCAAGTTTGATTCCGGACATCGAATGTAAGCTTTCCTTCTAAGTTATCGTTGTTTAGTTCCATTTTTGCGCTGAAATTAAGTTTTCCTTTTTCAGAAGCGGAGAGGTTTGTTACCATTACCTGATCCGGACTGCTTACAAAATGCTCTCTTTTGTAAGAAACATTTTTATAAGAAAATTCTGTTGATGCAATTCCGGTTTGTAAATTCAGTTCTCTCCGATAATTCTGCACATTATCGTCAGTGATTCCCATTGCGGAAAAATCAAGCCAAATATCGCCGAAATCTTGATAACTGCCTTTGTTTAGATTGTCTTCGCCCGGAAATCTGATTTTTGCCCCCATACCGTAACCGCCGAGACTTTGGTCATCGTTAAATACATTAGAAGATTTGTCATCAAGCAGTTTTCGATAATTTTCAATCTCTGTGGCAGTATATGCCGTTGCTTTATTTCCGAACTGGTAGTTGGGACGGCTCGATGAAGGACCGCCTGTCCAAAGTGTTTTTTCGTTGAAATGGATTCTTTCTTTTGAGATTCCGCCGAAAATCAAATTTCCCAGATTCCCGTTTCCGAGAGGCAGAGATTGCTGCATCCATTCGCCGCCGCTGGATTCGGCAGTATTAATTTTGGCAGGAGAACCGTACCATAGTTTTAATGTCTGATTTACCGCTTTTTCTACGGATATCGGGAAGTTTTGTTCCGGCTCTTCGGCAAGAACAGTTTGCGCGGAACCGATGGGAAGTATGAGAACCGCACACATCCCCGCAAGCAATTTTTTCATTCTTGTTTTCATCATTGTCTCCTCTAATTTCTGTAGATTCATAAATAAGTATAAAATTCTATTATGAATATATCGTTTGGAGAGGAGATTGTCAATTTAAAACAGGATATTAAAAGCTGTTTTTTAACACATTCCGGATTGAAATGGACAATTAACAAAAAATTCTGAAAATTCAAAAACTGAGTTTGTGGTCATTGTTTTTTTGAGCATTGATAAATCGAGTTATAACTGTGGAAACCGGTGTCGGTCTGCAGAATTTATTTTTGCTCTTTGTTGACAAACATCATGAAAAATGCAATAAACAAAAGCGCTGAACATACGAGGATCGATTTCTCATGAAAGCGTTTGATGACGAAGTTTCCGAGGACTGCTCCGATTATAAAGCAGAGGATAATGCCGTAGAAAATAAGGGCGTTGTAGAATGCTTTACGGTCATGGGTTCGCAGAAAGCGGTGCAGATTCTCGGTTCCGTTTCTTAAGTTTCCGATACACATAGTTGTAGCCGCTCCTCTGTTGCGGATCTTGCGAAAGCTTTCGACCTGAATGCCGCAGGCAAAAGAGGTGAGTGAGTTTGCGAGGGGATTTAAAGAGTGAGGGAAAAAGGCTACACATATTAAAATAACAGCTTCCAACAGAACGGAAAGCTGACGCCAGTGGAGTCGTATGTTGAGGCAGCGCACAGTATCGGCAAGTAAGATGCCGAGAGTAAACGCGAGAACAGGGAGGAGATAGCTGAGCATGGCAAAATAGTTCCCTTCCGCGAGATTTACACCGAATAGGAGCAGATTTCCGGTTTGGGCGTTTGCGAATACGTTTCCCCGTTCAAGATAAGAGTAGGCGTCCATAAATCCGCCGGATAAGGCGAGGATGATTCCTAAGCGGAGTGTTTCAGACATTTGCAAAGAGTGTTTCATAGGGAAATCTCCTTTCGGTAATTAAAATGGTTTTGCTGAGGATGTCGTATTATATAGAAGGAGCATCCCGTCAAAGAGGCGAGAATGCTCCGTTTTGATATTTTTTTAATAGGCAGAACGCCGCGGCGGAAGCGCAGAGCTCACCTACAGGGAATGAGATCCATACGCCCGTAGGTCCGAAAAAGCGGGTGAGGATGAAACTTAACGGGATTGTTATCACAAATTGGCGGAGCAAAGAGATGATCAGAGAATTCCGCCCGTTTCCTATCGCCTCAAATACGCCGGAATAGATCAGACCGACAGAAGAAACAAGAAATCCGAGCTGATGATGCGAAGAGCAGTGACTCCGGCGCTCATTAAAGCGGCGTCTGCATCGAACAGAGCGAGAATCTGTTTCGGAAGGGCAAGAGCGAGGATCGTTCCTGTCAACATCAATCCTGCCGCAGTGAGCAGGCTGTATCGTATTGTTGATTTGACGCGGGAACTTTCACCGGCGCCGTAATTGTACCCGATGATCGGACGCATTCCCTGTACGATTCCGTTTGCAGGCATATAGATGAAAGTCTGAAGTTTGAAATAAACGCCTAAAACTGCGACATAAACGTCTGAAAATGCAGTAAGTATACTGTTTAGTACACTGATCAATATAGACGGCAGGAGCATCATAACAGTAGAGGGGATTCCGACACTGTAAATTTGTCTGATGATCGCTTTATCAAAGACAAGATGCTTGAAGCTGATGTGTACCGCGTAAGAGTTTCTTCTATATACGATGATGTATAAGAGTAAGGCGCTGATCTGTCCGATCACGGTGGCGATGGCAGCGCCTGCAACGCCAAGCGCCGGGAAACCGAGCAATCCGAAGATCAGGATCGGATCGAGTATAATATTGACGACACAGCCGGCGATGAGAAGGTACATTGTAATCTTCATTTCACCGATTCCCTGGAAGATCTTTTCAAATGCAATTTGAAAAAGAGAGCCGAAAGAAAGGCAAAGTACGATTTCCGTATATATGGATGCGTCGTTTAATATTTTCGGGTTGTCTGTAAAAAGTTTTAAAAACGGTTCGGAGATCGTCAGACCTGCAATGATAAAAAAGATGCAGTGGATCAATGTAAGGGCGATTCCCAGAGTCGCCGCCCGGTCAGCTTTTTCCCGATTTCCCGCTCCTAAATGAATGGAGATAGCGGAGCTGATCCCGACGCCGATTCCGACCGCTGCGGATAAGATCGCGTTTTGAAGCGGATAGGCAAGCGAAACGGCAGTCAGAGCATCTGTGCCAAGTCTGGAAACGTAGATACTGTCAACGATGTTATAAAGCGATTGAATAAGCATGGACAGCATCATAGGTACAGACATAGAAAGCAGAAGAGAAAAAACAGGTTTCGTCTGCATGAATGAATTTTTCTTTTCCATAATAATAAAAGTCTCCCTGATGTAATACTTTTGCCGATAAAAATATCGGATCAAAAGTTTGTCATTTAAAATATGCCGAGATGTTCGAGCAGGATCTTAACGCCGAGAAGAATCAGGATGATACCTCCGGCAAGCTCTGCTTTCGCTTTGTATCTTGTCCCGAATATGTTTCCGATTTTTACACCTGCGGCAGCGATGATAAACGTTATTACGCCGATAAATGAAACGGCAGGAATAATATGTACATTTAAAAAGGCGAAGGTGATGCCTACGGCCAGAGCGTCAATACTTGTCGCAACAGCCAGAGGGAACATCGTTTTGCAATCTAAAAGGTCGTTTGAAGATTCTTCGTCGCCGGAGAAAGCTTCGCGGATCATATTGATTCCGATGATGGAAAGCAGCATAAACGCAATCCAGTGATCTATAGCGGTAATGCCGTCTTTAAACCGGATGCCGAGAAAGTAGCCTGCTGCAGGCATAAGAGCCTGAAATCCGCCGAACCAAAGACCGACGGCGGTAATCTTTTTCCAGGTGACTTTCGGCATAGCAAGTCCTTTACAGACGGCAACGGCAAAAGCATCCATGGAAAGTCCGACTGCCAGGATGAAAAGTTCTGTAAGTCCCATATAAAAAACTCCTTAGGAATTATAAATCTTAAAAATAATAGCACTAAAAATACTGTTTTTCAAGAGAAAGGAACGGGGGTTTTGGGACGAGAAATAAAACAAATTCACAGGATTGACATATTTGTATGGTAATCTGAAAATAAAAGAGAAATTATCGGAATATTTTTGCCGGTACATTTTTATATGAGAGGTGGATATTGTGGAAAATATAAAAGTGCTTGTTGTAGATGACGAGAGCAGGATGAGAAAACTTGTGAAAGACTTTCTTACCCGGGAAGGATATGCTGTGCTTGAGGCGGGAGACGGCATGGAAGCGATGGACATTTTCTATGAAGATAAGGAGATTGCCCTTGTGATCCTTGATGTGATGATGCCGAAGATGGATGGCTGGCAGGTTTGCCGGGAGATCAGAGAGACGTCCAAAGTACCGATCATCATGCTGACGGCAAGATCGGAAGAACGTGACGAACTTCAAGGGTTTGAACTTGGAGTGGACGAGTATATATCAAAGCCGTTCAGCCCGAAGATTCTTGTGGCGCGGGTAAACGCTATCTTAAGACGAACTCTCGGAAATACGGCCGGAGATGTGATCGAAGCGGGAGATATCAAGATTGATAAGGCGGCGCATATTGTTAAGATCAATGACAAGATGATCGATTTAAGTTATAAGGAGTTTGAACTGTTGTCATATTTTGTGGAAAATCAGGGGATTGCGCTGTCCAGGGGAAAAATATTGAATAATGTGTGGAATTATGATTATTTCGGTGATGCGAGAACAATCGATACTCATGTGAAAAAACTCCGTAGTAAATTAGGCGACAGGGGCGAGTATATCAAAACGATATGGGGTATGGGATATAAATTTGAAGTCAATTAACCGGAGGAAATACAAGGATGATAAAGTATTCGATCAGGCGTCAGATGACGGCGATTTTTATCGGATTGTTCAGTCTTATTTTAGGTCTTGTCCTTATTATAAATAACGCTTTTTTAGGACATTATTATCTGTCTCACAAAGCGGATGATCTGATCCGAACATACAATGACGTCAATGCGAAGCTGGAGTCCGGAAGTCTGTCAGATTCTGATTCGGTGAGGGATATTCTGACACAGCTTGAGCGGGCGAACGTTGACCTTGTCGTGGTGGACGGAGGTGGAAATGCGATCCTTACGACACTTGGAGAAAGCGATCCGCGTTTGAAAGAAATGTTCAGCGGCTTATTCGGAATGGAAGGAGTCGATCATGAAAACATACTGAAGCGGAATGAGGACTACACGATTTACAGAGATAAGAGCAGTCAAGTACAAAGAGATGTAGAGTATTTGAAAATGTGGGGAAGATTTATGGACGGCTCATGGTTTATCATGCAGTGTCTTATGCGAGTATTACGGAAAGTGCATCTCTTGCAAACCGCTTTTTGATCTATCTCGGATGTATCGGAATGGTTATCGGAGGTCTGTTAGTATGGATGTTTTCCCGAAGTATTACAAGACCGATCATGGAACTTGCCGGATTATCCCAGGAGATGGCAAACTTAAATTTCGATACCAAGTATACGCGCGGCGGCATGGATGAGATCGGTGTGCTCGGGAATAATTTCAATAAAATGTCGGAGAAGCTGGAAAGAACGGTGTCAGAACTAAAGCAGGCGAATAATCAGCTGCAGAAAGATATCGAACAGAAAGAAAAGATCGAGGATATGAGAAATGAATTTCTCGGAAACGTGTCTCATGAACTAAAGACGCCGATCGCCCTTATCCAGGGGTATGCGGAAGGGCTGAAAGAAGGAATCAGCGAAGATCCCGAAAGCCGCGAATTTTACTGTGATGTGATCATAGACGAAGCGGCGAAAATGAATGTGATGGTGAAAAATCTTCTGACGCTGAATCAGTTGGAATTCGGCTCTGATGAAGTACAGTTTGAGCGGTTTGATATCGTGCGCCTTGTAAAGGGGGTAATTGTAAGCTGTGAGATCCTTGTTCAGCAGGCAGGGGCAAAGATCAGTTTTATTTCCGATGAAAGTATCTGTGTGTGGGCGGATGAGTTTAAAACAGAGCAGGTTGTACGAAATTATCTTACGAATGCGATCCACCATGTCGGCAATGAGAAGCGCATAGAAGTCCGTATAGAAAATGGGGACGGAAAAGTGCGGATCACTGTGTTTAACAGCGGAACTCCGATTCCGGAAGAAGATATTCCGAAGTTGTGGGATAAGTTCTATAAAGTGGACAAAGCGCATACAAGAGAATATGGCGGCAACGGAATCGGTCTGTCGATCGTGAAAGCGATCATGGAATCGTTCCACCAGAAATACGGAGTAGAGAACTTTGATAATGGAGTAGCGTTTTGGTTTGAATTGGATGCAAAAGCGTGAAAAACTTATAAGTTCAATGCTTTACGTTAGCGCGTAAATGTGCTAAAATGCAACTAATAATTCAAGGATAGTTGCGTAAGAGGGCATACGGCATGCCGGCTGTCAGCGGTCGGTATATCGTATGCCCTTTTTGCAATAGTAAAAAATGTAAAAAAGAGTGTAAAAGTAAGAAGGAGGGCGGGATAAGTATGTATGATAAAATATACGAGATCATTCAATCGGCAGACGATTTCGTATGGGGCTGGGGGATGATCGCACTTTTGCTGGGAACGCATCTGTTTTTGACAGTTCGCACAGGACTTATCCAGAGAAAGACAATTACAAAAGGGATTCGGCTTTCGGTTGCAAAAGAAGAGGGGGCAGACGGAGAAGTCAGTCAGTTCGGAGCGCTTGCAACAGCGCTTGCCTCCACGATCGGAACGGGAAATATCATCGGTGTCGGAACAGCGATCGCTCTGGGCGGTCCGGGAGCTGTATTCTGGTGCTGGATCACGGGCATTTTCGGAATTGCAACGAAGTATGCCGAATCGCTTATTGCGGTAAAGTACAGAGTAAAAACAGAAGACGGGCGAATGCAGGGCGGTGCGATGTATGCGCTGGAGCGCGGACTGAATATGAGGTGGCTCGGTTTGGCGTTCGCTTTTTTGGCAGGTTTTGCTTCTTTTGGAATCGGATGCGCGACTCAGGTAAACGCGATCGCGGAAGTGTGCAGTAAGAACCTTGGGATCGATCCGTTTGTTGTCGGCGTTGTTGTGGCAGGGATGACGGCGGTTGTGATTTTCGGAGGAATAAAAAGTATTGCGAAAGTATGTGAAAAGCTTGTTCCGTTTATGGCGGCTTTCTATGTGATAGGCTGCGTCGTTATATTGTTTATCAATTATGATTACATCATTCCGGCGGTCACGACGATCTGCCGGCTTGCGTTTACAAAAGGAGCGGCCGCAGGCGGACTTGTAGGCGGAGGTATCCGGTATGCCATTCAGTATGGAGTCGCAAGAGGACTTTTCTCAAATGAATCGGGACTTGGTTCGGCTCCGATCGCGGCTGCGGCGGCAAAGACAAAAAATCCGGTCCGTCAGGCTCTTGTTTCTTCCACGGGAACGTTTTGGGATACGGTTGTCGTCTGTTTGATGACCGGACTTGTGCTTGTGACAACGATTATGAAAAATCCGGCGATCAATATTGACGAGGCGGTAAACGGAGGCGAACTGACAACGATGGCGTTTGGTCAGATTCCCTTTTTCGGTTCTCTTATTCTTGTTGTCGGTATTATCTCATTTGCGTATTCGACGATTTTGGGATGGGCGTATTACGGTGAGCGGTGCGTAGAATATTTTGCGGGAAAAGCGGGACTTCTTCCATATCGGCTTCTCTATGTAGCGGTGCTTCTTGTCGCTCCGGTGCTTGCGCTTGATCTTGTGTGGAAGGTGGCGGATATACTGAACGCGTTGATGGCGATACCGAACCTGACCGCAGTGCTGCTCCTTTCTCCGGTTATCGTAAAAGAGACGAAAAAATATATTAAAAATCTGGATGCGGTAGATCATACGCCGATTCCGGTCGTAAAAACAGGAAGAGGAAAAAGAAGATAGAAACACGAAACGAGAAGCGGAAAACTGCCGTACGGAATAAAGAAACGAAAAAGAGAAATATAGAATGAAAAACAAAAGCAGGGAGAGGAAAATATGATCGCAATTATAGACTATGACGCAGGAAATATTAAAAGTGTGGAAAAAGCGCTCTTAAGTCTCGGACAGGAAGTGACAGTTACGGCGAAACAAGATGAAATACTGGGCGCGGATAAGATTGTTTTACCGGGGGTAGCGCGTTTGGAGACGCTATGGAGAATCTGAGAAAGCGACAACTCGACGCTGTGATCCGGGAAGCAGTGGAAAAGGAAATTCCGTTTCTGGGGATATGCCTTGGACTTCAGGTGTTGTTTGAACAAAGCGAAGAAGCGCCGGGGGTGGAAGGACTTGGGATTTTAAAAGGAAAGATATGCAGGATCCGAATGCAGAAGGATTAAAAATTCCGCATATGGGGTGGAATTCTCTGCATTTAGAGAATAACGGAAGGCTGTTCAAAGGGATAGAAGATGATCCGTATGTTTATTTTGTGCATTCTTATTATTTGAAAGCAGAGGATGAGCAAATAGTGAAAGCTTCCGCTGAATATGGTGTACATATCCATGCGTCGGTAGAACAAAAAAATGTTTTTGCGTGTCAGTTTCATCCGGAAAAGAGCAGTACGGCGGGACTTCGGATATTGAAAAATTTCGTGGAATTATAAGAGGTGAATGTGATGTTTACAAAGAGAATTATTCCCTGTCTGGATGTAAAAGACGGACGGGTCGTAAAAGGAGTCAACTTTGTAGGTTTGAAAGATGCCGGAGACCCGGTGGAGATCGCGAAGGCATATGACGCGGCAGGAGCGGATGAACTTATATTTCTTGATATTACGGCGTCTTCCGATCAGCGGAAAACGGTAGTCGATATGGTCAGAGAAGTGGCAAAATGTGTTTTCATTCCATTTACTGTCGGCGGAGGAATCCGCACGGTCGATGATTTTCGGGCGCTTCTTCGCGAAGGGGCAGATAAGATTTCCATTAACTCTTCGGCGATCAATACGCCGGAGCTGATCCGCGATGCGGCGGATAAATTCGGCAGTCAGTGCGTTGTAGTGGCGATCGACGCGAAAAAACGTCAGGACGGTTCGGGGTGGAATATTTATAAAAACGGCGGTAGAGTAGACGTTGGGATCGATGCGGTAGAGTGGGCGCAAAAAGTGGAACAACTCGGCGCGGGAGAAATTTTACTTACAAGCATGGATTGTGACGGAACGAAGTCGGGATACGATCTGGAACTGACAAAAGCGATCGCGCAAAGCGTGTCGATTCCTGTGATCGCCTCGGGAGGAGCGGGGAAATTAGAACATTTTAAGGATGCTCTTGCAGAAGGAATGGCAGATGCGGCTCTGGCGGCGTCGCTGTTTCACTATAAAGAACTGGAAATCAGACAGGTGAAAGAGTATTTGGCAAAAGAAGGCGTTTCTGTAAGATTGTGATCTTAGAGGAACAAGGGGAAAGACTGCATGAAGAGACAATACCGATAAAAGCGGCGGAGATACAAACGGAAAGAAAGACGAGGGTGATAAAGATGTCAGGTATAAGCGGAGACTGGTATGAAGCGCTGAAAGGTGAATTTTCAAAGCCATATTACAGAACATTATTTCAGACGGTAAACGAGGAATATAGAACAAGATTGATTTTCCCGCCGGCGGAGGATATATTTAATGCATTTCATTTGACTCCGCTGAAAAAGGTGAAAGTAGTGATACTCGGACAAGACCCTTATCACAATAACGGACAGGCGCACGGGCTTTGCTTTTCAGTGAAAAAGGGAGTGGATGTGCCGCCGTCTCTTGTCAACATTTATAAAGAGCTTCATGATGATCTCGGGTGTACGATCCCTGATCACGGATGCCTTACAAAATGGGCAAATCAGGGAGTTCTCATGTTGAATACTGTGCTGACTGTTCGTGCTCATCAGGCAAATTCCCACAGGGGCATCGGCTGGGAAGAATTTACGGATGCGGCGATCATGGCGTTAAACGGTCAGGACCGTCCGATCGTATTTATTTTATGGGGCGCTCCGGCGCAGAGAAAAAAGGCGATGCTGAACAATCCGAAGCATCTGATATTGACAGCGCCGCACCCGAGTCCGCTGTCGGCATATCGTGGATTTTTCGGGAGCAGACCGTTTAGTAAAACGAATGAGTTTTAGAGTCGCAAGGCGAAGAGCCTATTGACTGGCAGATCGAATAGAAAAGAAAGCAGAAAGGCTGCAGATGTTTTGCGGCCTTTTTTGTTATAGGGGGAAAACAGAAGTTTTGCGCAGATGAGATTCGGATATTAAGAAATTATTCATAAAATACATAGCGAAATCTAACAAAACATATGATACGATACAAATAACAATGCATCGCTGTTTCGTAAAAAGGCAGATCTGACTGCCGAAGATTCGTATGTGTTGAGACAGGAGATAAAACAAACAGACAGAATGAGTAAAGAAAGCAAAAAGGAGGAGACAGTGAGGGAGATTATCAGTGTGAAAAACCTGTATAAACTGTATCGTGTCGGCGATTCGGTCGTCCGGGCATTGGACGGCGTTAGTTTTTCAGTGTACGAGGGAGAATTTTGTGCGATCGTCGGAACGTCCGGTTCCGGAAAATCGACTCTTTTGAATATGCTTGCCGGACTGGAAAAACCGACTCGCGGGGAAGTGATCGTAGCGGGGGAGCATATCGAGCAGATGAAAGAAAATGAACTTGTAAAGTTCAGAGGAGAAAACGTTGGTTTTATATTTCAGTCGTTTCATCTGATGGGAACGATGAATGCACTGGAAAATGTGGCGCTTCCGCTTACATTTCGCGGAGAGCCGAGAAAAGAACGAATAAAAAAAGCCGACAGAATGCTGGATCTGGTGAGCTTGGAAAAACATAAAAAACATCTGCCGAACCAGTTATCAGGAGGACAGCAGCAAAGAGTAAGCGTGGCAAGGGCGCTTGTGAACGATCCGAAGATTATTTTTGCGGATGAACCTACAGGAGCGCTTGATTCACATACGTCTCAAGATGTGATGCGCCTGATGCAAAGACTCGTAAGAGAGCAGAAAAGAACGCTTGTCATGGTCACGCATGATCGAAGTCAGGCGGAATATGCAGACCGGGTATTGGAGATTATAGACGGAAAAATTGTACACATTACAGAAAACAGGAGGAAAGAGGAAAATGAGAGAGCATAGAAAAATGACGTTGAAACGGATCGGAATCGGAATTTTATGCATGGTGTTTGTGTTGTCTATGCTTGCTCCGCTCGTGGCATTTGCAGAGGAAAAAACAGAGTCCGGAAGTCAGGTGTCAAAGAGAGAGCTTGCGTACATTCAGATCAGTGTCGGCGACGGGCAGGAGACGCCTGTGTTTAAGGCGGGGCAGAAGGTATCCGAGTTTCGGATCAATGTAAAAAACAACGGAAATGTAGACGCGCACAACGTGCGGATAGAACCGGATATCAAGAATGCATCCGACTGGCCCTTTGAACTTGATAAGCTGAATTATGAAAAAGAGTTGTCTACGATCAAAAGCGGCGGACAGACTGCGGCTGTGTGGGGAGTGAAGAGAAACCTCTTATCGTAAGAGGAGATGTGACAGGGAAGTCTTATAAACTGGAATTTAAGATTTCTTACGATGACGGAGAGAAATCCTATGAGACGGATAAGTATGTCTTTGTAAAAACGACCGCAAAAGAAAAGCCATCGGAAAATCAGGGTGGAAATGCAAACGGCGGAGAGATAAACAACGGAAATACCGGAAACGGAAGCGGCGGATCGGGAAATGCGCAGGGAACGCCGGACGATTCGGGCGCGGTGTTCGGAGGAGTATATACCAGCGATCCGGTCATGGCAGGCGGCTCGGCAGGCGGCGCGGATGCGTCAAGCGCATCTGTTCCGCGGGTGATTGTAACAGGATTTAATACAGAGCCGGCGGAAGTTCGCGCGGGAAGTAATTTTAAATTGATCGTCCACCTGAAAAATACTTCTTCAAAAACTGCTGTTTCAAATATGCTTTTTGATATGCAGGCTCCGTCATCAGGTTCAGAAGGTGCGGCGGAAGCTCCGGCGTTTCTTCCGGCATCGGGTTCAAGCTCTGTTTATCTTGACGGAATTCCTGCCGGAGGAACGAGCGACATTTCAATCGAATTGAATGCACGGGCAGATCTTGTGAAAAAGCCGTACAGTATCAGCATGTCTATGAAGTATGAAGACAGCAGCGCGGCGCAGTATGAGGCGCAGTCAAGCCTTGCGATCCCGGTCATACAGGACGCCCGGTTTGAGTTCAGTAAGATCGAGATCGCGCCGGAGACAGTAGCGGTCGGAGAAGAGGCGAATATTTCCTGCAGTCTGTACAATCTCGGACGGGTGAAGATGTACAATGTGAAAGCTCGTTTTGAAGGCAAGATGATCGAGTCAGACGAACAGTTTATCGGAAATCTTGATTCCGGCGCGACAGGCATGATCGACGCATCGTGACGGCGAAAGAAGAGACGATGGACAATACAGAGTGTAAGCTGATCTTAACTTATGAAGATGATGCGGGAAATGTATCGACAGCGGAGGAAAAATTTGACCTTACTGTTATGCCGATGTCAGATGCCGGAGACCTGGACGCTATGGCAGATATACCGGAAGAACAGGGGGGGCTGCCGATCGGAATGATCTTGGCAGCAGCCGTAGTTGTGATCGTTGCTGTGGCTGTGGCAATCGTGCTTATTATGAAGAGGAAAAAAGCAAAACGTCTGGAAGCGGAAGAGGAGGAGTTGTTTGATGAGGTGGAGCGATCTGCTGAGGATGAGCGTTAGCAGCCTGCGGCGCAGAAAATTAAGAACGTTTCTTACGGTACTAGGCGTTGTGATCGGAACGGCTTCTATAGTAGTTATGATATCGCTCGGACTCGGACTTCAGGAATCCATGTATAAAGAGGTGGAGCAAAACGGAGGAACGACAAGTATTACCGTGACGGGAAAAGATTCGGGCGGAATGATGTACGGTTATTCGGGAATGTCTTCGGACGAAGAAGAATCGCAGAAATACATCACAGATGATGTGATCAAAGAGTTGAAAAACGTAGCCCATGTGAAAAGTGCAGAGCCGATCTTAAGCATATCGGTAATCGCGCTGAAAGGAAAATATGAAGGCTTTATCGAATTGACAGGAATGACGCCTGAAGGTTTGAAGACATTGAATCTGGAGCTGGAGGATGGCGGGCGGCTTCCTGATCCGAACAGCGCCCAGCTGGAACTTGTATATGGAAATACAGTAATAACGAATTTTTATGAAAAAACATCAGGAAGAGGATATTGGGATTCGGGAGAACTTCCTGATATAGATCTGCAGACGGATTCCGTTTTTCTTATACTCGATCAGGACGGCTATTATCAGTCGCAGAGCGCGGCTTCGGATATCGGCGGCTCTGCCGGAGAAAGCGGAGAAGGCGGAACAGCGTCGGCAAAAACGCCGCCGAAAAAACATGTCGTATCTGCAAGCGGAGTTTTAAAAGGCGGACCGGATACCTATACGGTGAATTCTTATATGACGTTTTGCGATATCAATAAGCTGAGGACGTATCTTGAAAAAGAATTCAGAGGAAGAGCGATTCCGGGGCAGCCGACGACAAAGAGCGGAAAACCATATAATAAGTTTGTATATTCGTCGGCAAAAGTACAGGCGGACGACATGGAAAACGTAGAGGCTGTCTCAGACGCGATTCGGGCGATGGGATATAATGTGTCGTCGAATATCGAATATATCGACAGCATGAAGAAACAGTTTGCAATGGTTCAGGCGGTGCTTGGCGGAATCGGAGCCGTTTCGCTGTTTGTTGCGGCAATCGGAATCGCAAATACGATGATGATGTCTATTTATGAGAGAACGAAAGAAATCGGCGTTATGAAAGTGATCGGATGCAGTCTTGGAAATATTCGTCAGATGTTTCTTTTGGAAGCGGCGTTTATCGGACTTGGCGGAGGTGTGATCGGAAATGTTTTAAGTTTCCTTATGTCTGCGGCGATCAATGCTCTTGTGAAGGGCAAAGAGATGGGAATGACAACAGGCAGATTTCTTATATTCCTTTGTGGCTTGTTCTTGTTTCTCTTGGGTTTGCAATGCTTGTCGGAACGGCGGCGGGATATTTCCCGGCGAGAAGGGCGATGAAGTTAAGTCCGCTTGCGGCGATCAGAAATGAATGACAACCGGAAACAGGCGGCGGTTAGAAATAAGTGACGATCAGCCGATGATAAGAGGCGCAGATAGATCGGATAATAACGAAAAATGGTAAAAGACAGAGGTGACCGGGGATTATTCCTCGATCACCTCTATTTCTAAATAATCAAAATCAATGCTGTCTACAAAGTTATCCTGATAAAACCGAGCTTTTGCGTGCCGTTTGAAGTCGGCGATCGTTGTGTCAAGCCAGATAGGCTTGCTTAGATCGAACTCATAGCAGATGGCGTCCAAAGCGTTGAAAATCTTATGTGTGCGGGTGTCTGTTGTCTCATCGCAAATGACAGTATCGCGCAGAAGCCTGTTTTCTTTAAATTCTTTTCCCCATAAACGAAACATAACGAAGCTCCTTTCAAAGTTTATGAAATTTATCATACAAAAATCCCGTTGCTTGTGCAAGCCCTTTTTGATATATTAGTATCAGTTCGGGCGCTCGGACAAAATATACATGCAGGGAAAGCCGGCAAGTTATATCGTGTCTGTGCGGTGAAATGAAAAAAGAAAACATGATGTGACGCAGGAGTTTGTAAAGGAGTAAAAAGATGATCAGAGTATGCACGATAAATGACAAAGAAATATTGGAAAAGTATTTACAGGAAGAGCCGTATGCCGGAGCAATTTTGGCGGCGATCGAGGAGTTTGGATTTGACGAAAAGTTTCAGACAGTATATCTTGATTCGGAAAAACGAAATCTTGACACCGAGGGAGAGCAAGAAACAGAAGAGACGGTAAAAGGGGTGTATTTGTGGTTTCATAAAAATCTTCTTTTGTACAGTAAAGAAAATAAAGTCGATATAGATTTTCTTGAACAGATGATTTTTATGGCTGCGCCGGACTGTGTTGTGGGAAGGAAGGACAATGTAAATATCGTAAGCTGGCTTTTGACGGATTATCATTTTAAGCAGTCGGACATGATCCCCGAAATCGTGGACGCAGAAGGAAAAACGACTCCGTGTTTTGCGGCAAAAGAAGCGTATGCAGGCGAGTGGGGGTATCTTAAGAAATGAAAAAACTTTTAGATCGGATTTTTATAGATGGTCTGGGCGGCATGGCACAGGGACTTTTTGCTACGCTGATCATAGGAACGATCATTCAGCAGATCGGGTTGTTTATGGGAGGCGGCACAGGAGATCTTATTTATGAACTTGGAAAGATTGCCGCAGGTTTGACAGGTGCAGGCATCGGAGTCGGTGTGGCGCGAAAATTAGAAGCAGGACATCTCGTAATCGTTTCGGCCGCGGTTGTCGGTATGATCGGTGCATTTGCCGGGAAAATCTTATCCGGACAGGTTCTTGTGGATGGAAATCTGGTTCTGGCAGGGCCGGGAGAGCCGTTAGGCGCTTTTGCGGCGGCGTATCTGGCGATCGAGATCGGGATCTTGATCTCGGGTAAAACAAAACTTGATATTATACTGACTCCGCTGGTCTGCATCGGAACGGGATCGGCAGTCGGTCTGTTTGTCGGTCCGCCGATTTCTGAATTTATGTTATGGCTTGGCTCCTTGATCAACTGGGGAACAGAGCAGCAGCCGTTTTTGATGGGAATTGTCGTTTCCGTTTTAATGGGAATGATCCTGACGCTTCCGATCAGCTCAGCGGCGCTTGGAGTAATCCTGAATCTGTCGGGACTGGCGGCAGGGGCGGCGACGATCGGATGCTGCTGTAATATGATCGGATTTGCGGTGGCTAGTTGGAGAGAAAATAAATTCAGCGGATTTCTGGCGCAGGGAATCGGAACGTCGATGCTTCAGATACCGAATATCGTAAGAAGACCTTTGATCTGGCTTCCGGTTATTTTGTCAAGCGCCGTTTTAGGTCCGATCGGAACAATGCTTCTTCATATGACGAACAACGCTACGGGATCGGGTATGGGAACAGCCGGACTTGTCGGTCCGCTTATGACATGGCAGGTAATGACGCAAAGTGAAGCGGGAGTGATCGTGCTCGGAAAGATCATTTTGATCCAGTTTATCCTTCCTGCGGCGGTGACGCTTCTCATTTCTGAGTTTATGCGGAAAAAGAAGTGGATCCGTCAGGGAGATATGAAATTAGAGTTGTAAGAGAAGTCTTAAAAAACAATGAAATCTATGACATGCCTTAGGATTTATGTTAGAATGAAAAAGTAAAATAACTGGCGGAGGCAGTCTGAAATGACGAGTGAACAACAAGTAGAAGCTGCGCTGAAAAGCTATGAGGATGTCGATAGCTGGAAGACGATCATTTTTCTGTATAACGCAGCGCTGAAAGAAGTAGGAACAAAGCTGGAGATTTTGAATGACGAATTTCAGCATGTACATCAATATAATCCGATCGAGCATATAAAGACAAGGATAAAGACGCCGGAAAGCATTGTGAAGAAATTAAGGCGGTATGGCCATGAGACGTCGATCGAGAACATGGTACGCTATATCAATGACATTGCGGGGGTACGTCTTATTTGTTCCTTTACATCTGATATTTACCGTTTGGCGGAGATGATCGGCAATCAAAGCGATCTGAAAGTTCTTTCGATCAAAGATTATATTAAAAATCCAAAAGAAAGCGGTTATAAAAGTTATCATATGCTTGTATCCGTTCCGATCTTTCTTTCCGACAGCGTAGTCGATACAAAAGTGGAAATCCAGATCCGAACGATAGCGATGGATTTTTGGGCGAGTTTGGAACATAAGATTTATTATAAGTTTGAAGGGAATGCGCCTGATTATATAAGCAGAGAATTGAAAGAGTGTGCGAAGATGGTGTCGGAACTTGACGACAAGATGCTCTCTTTGAATGAGGCGATTCAGGCCTGCATGATCAGAGACGATCAGAGAAAAGAAAGTATGGAAGATGTGTTTGACAATGTGATCGGCGAAAGAAGAAAACAGTAAAGAAAATCTTAAGTAATCTTAAGTTTTAAGCTTTGGGGGCAAAAGATATTGATGCTTTTGCCTCTTTTCGTTATACTGTATATTTGGAGGGAAAAGACGAATGCAGGAAGAAAAAACAGAAATAGAACGCTGCGATTTTATACATGTTCATGAAGATGTAGTAAAAAAAGTAAAGGAACACATTCCGGCAGAAAGAGAGCTGAATGATCTTGCGGAATTTTTTAAAGTGTTCGGAGATGTGACGAGACTGAAATTGTTAAGCGTGTTGTTTCATTCGGAGATGTGCGTGTGCGATCTGGCAAAGACGCTGAATATGACTCAGTCGGCGATCTCTCATCAGCTCCGCATTTTAAAGCAGATGAAGCTCGTGAAAAACAGAAGGGAAGGAAAGACAGTATTCTATTCTCTTGCAGACGGGCACATTAAAACGATTATTAATCAGGGAATGGAACATATACAAGAGTAATAAAAGAAAAGCCGGCGGGCAGGGAAAGCCGGCAAACAGGAGAAAGCCGACGAACAGGGAAAAGTTGACGGAAAAGGGAAAAAGGGATGACGAGAGAAACCAGAAAAAGGGAATTGGAGATCGGTATCGGTCTTGTTTTATATTTGCTGGCATTCTTAATAAGCATGCAGGCAAAGATGAAATCAAAGGCGGAGATGCTTTTGTTTTTACTGCCGTATATTGTATCGGCGATCAGTATTTATAAAGAGCAGGCAGAGAAATTTTTGAAAAAGCAGTTTCTGGATGAAAACTTACTGATGATCATAGCGACTGTAGGAGCATTTTTTGTAGGACGTTACAAAGAAGCCGTTGCGGCGATGCTCTTTTATCAGGTCGGAAAACTTGTAGAAGAAATCTCTCTGAGCAGGACGAAAAAATCTATTGCGAAATTTATTGATATTCGTCCGGAATATGCGAACCTGAAAATCGGAAACACAGAAAAGATTGTTCCGCCGCAGGAGCTGAATTTGAGACAGACGATCGTACTGCATCCGGGAGACAAGATCCCGGTTGATGCGGTTGTGACAAGCGGAACGGGAACAGTTGATATGAAGGCGCTGACAGGAGAACCGGATCCTGTCACTGTGCGGATCGGAGACAGGCTGTTCAGCGGAAGCATCAATCTGAACAGCGTGTTGGAAGCCAGAGTTGAGAAACTGTACAATGATTCTACTGCGGCGAAGATCATGCGGCTTGTAGAAAGCGCAAATGAAAACAAATCGGAGAGCGTACATTTTGTAGATAAATTCACAAAATATTATACGCCGATCGTTATTTTGATCGCGCTTTTAACTGTCATTCTCCCGCCTATGATGTTTGTGGAGGCGAAGGCTGAGTGGATATACAGAGGATTGATCATTCTTGTGGCGGCATGTCCGTGCGGGTTGATGGTTTCTATACCGCTTGCGTTTTTGGGCGGGATAGGATCTGCTTCAAAGCAGGGCGTTCTGATAAAAAGCGGAGCTGTTTTGGAAGATCTGATCCGGGTAGACACATATGTTTTTGATAAAACGGGAACACTGACGGAAGGCGTATTTCATGTGAAAGATATTGTTCCGTATAAGTTTGAAAAGGAAAGACTGTTGGAGCTTGCGGCTTTGGCGGAAAGTTATTCAAAGCATCCGGTGGCGCTGTCTCTTGCGGAAGCTTATGGAAAGCCGGCTGAAAGCACGCGGATCAAAGATGTGAAAGAAGAACCGGGGTACGGCGTTCATGCGTTTGTGGACGGACTGGAAGTTTATGCCGGGAACACAAGGCTGATGAACCGGGAAGGAATCCTTTACGCACAGACGGAAAAAGACGGAACTGCCGTTCATGTGGCTGTTGACGGAAAGTATGCGGGATACATATTGATTGCGGATACGATTCGTAAAGATACGGGAAAACTGATGCGCTGGATGCGAAAGAAAAATATGGGAACGGTTATGCTGACCGGAGATAACGAGCGTACGGCGGAAAAAGTGGCGGCAGAGCTGAAAATCGACAGCGTTTATGCGGAGCTGATGCCGGAAGATAAAGTGCAGCTTCTGGAAGAGTTTTGCAATGACCGCATGGAAAATGAAAAATTGGCGTTTGTAGGAGATGGAATGAATGACGCGCCTGTTTTGGCGCTTGCAGACATCGGCATCGCGATGGGCGGTCTCGGCGCGGATGCCGCGCTTGAGGCGGCGGACATTATCCTTATGGAAGATGAGCCGTCGAAGATTATAAATGCGGTGCGGATCGCAAAAGGAACGATCCGGTCTGTACGGGAAAATGTATTGTTTGCGATCGGTATGAAAGTATTTTTAGTCATACTTGCGTTTTTCGGTCTTGTGACGATGCAAAGCGCTATTATAGCAGACATGGTTGTGATGGTAATTAATATTTTGAATTCATTTTGGATGATGAAGTATCCGGAATCGGAGGTGTAAACGAATCGTGAAAATCAAAAAACAGATCGTGTTGGCGGCAGTTCTTTGTATGGCTGTGCCGACTGTGGCATCAGGCTGTGCAAACAGTGCGAAATCAGGTGTAGAGGCATTGGAGGCAGGAGATTATAAAGAGGCGCAGGCACAGTTTGAAAAACTGACTGAAGAAAAGGATAAGAAGAAATCGGCAGAGGGGTATCGGGGACTTGCGATGACATATTATGAGCAGGAGGAGTATAGCTCGGCTCTCGATGCGTTTAAAAAAGCTGTTGACACAGGAGTAGTACAGACGACTCAGATCTATAATCTGATGGGTGTTTGTGCAATGAAGACAGAGGATTACGAGGCGGCTCTTGAATATATACAGGCGGGTCTTGCATGGCGGAAACAGATATGTCAGGTGAAGAAGAGAAGAATTCGGAAAATGGAAAAGATTCTGCTGAAATGATTCAGGAGATGAGATATAACGAAGTTGTCTGTTATGAAAAACTGGCTGATTGGGAAAACGCGAAGCAAAAAGCGTCCGAGTATCTGATCGAATATCCGGAAGATACGGCGATGGAAAGAGAAGCCGAGTTTTTGGAAACGAGATAAACACCGTTTGGCAAAAGAAAGTCCTCATGAAAGGGAATTTTTCGTGAAAGGAAAATCTACGTAAAGGGAAAATCTATGTGGAGGGAAAATCTTTGTGAAGGGAAAATTCTCATAAAAGAAAAATCCTCATAAAAGAAAATTCGGAGAAATAATATGTATGAGATGGAGCAAATCGACGAGAGGGTGATCCTCGTCGGAATCGATACGGGAAATGAAGATGCGGCAAACCGTTCGCTTGACGAACTTTCGGAATTGGCGAAAACTGCAAAAGCGGCTGTAGTCGGCAGGCTGATCCAGCCAAGAGAGAGCGCGCATCCGGGAACATATATCGGGAAAGGCAAATTGACGGAACTCAAAGATCTTATATGGGAGACTGACGCGACGGGGATTATTTGCGACGATGAGCTGACGAGCGCACAATTAGGCAACCTTGAAGAAGAACTGTCATGTAAAATTATAGACAGGACGCTTTTGATCCTTGATATTTTTGCGGCGCGGGCAGTATCGGGAGAAGGAAAGATCCAGGTGGAGCTTGCTCAGCTTCGATACAGAGCGTCAAGACTGGCGGGGCTTGGCAGATCTTTATCCCGTCTCGGCGGGGGGATCGGAACGAGAGGTCCGGGAGAAAAAAAGCTGGAGATGGACAGGCGTTTGATCAGAGAACGGATCAGCAGACTGAAAAAAGAACTAAAAGACGTGGAAAAGCATCGGGAATTAATACGGACACAGAGAAAACAGTCGGGATTAAAGGTGGCGGCTTTAGTAGGATATACATCGGCGGGAAAGAGCAGTATAGAAAATGTGCTGACAAATGCCGGCATTTTAGAAGACGCCATGCTGTTTTCTACATTAGATACTACAACCCGCTCTCTTGTTCTCGATAATACGCAGGAAATATTAGTTACAGATACGGTCGGTTTTATAAGAAAACTGCCTCATCACCTTGTGGAAGCGTTTAAAAGTACGTTAGAAGAAGCGAAGTATGCGGACATTATTATTCATGTGGTAGATGCGTCTAATCCGCAAATGGATGAGCAAATGCATGTCGTTTACGATACATTGCGTCAGCTTGGAGCGGCAGACCGACCGGTGATCACACTTTTTAATAAGCAGGATAAACTCGAGTCGGCAGGCAGCTATCGGGATTTTCAGGCGGAATATTCAATTCCGGCTTCGGCAAAAACAGGAGAAGGTCTTGCAGAACTAAAAAAGGCGCTTCTCGAGATCGTACGAAGAGAACAGATCTATGTGGAGCGTTTGTATGATTCTCGGAAGCATCGAAAATTCAGCTTATCCGAAGTCGTGGACAACTTTTGTCGGAGAAGTATGTTCCGGAAGGGATTGAAGTGAAAGCGTACGTTCCGAAAGATATTTATGGGAAGGTTTGTATATAATTACCAAAAATAAAGGGGGAAATATGAGGGAACGATAGTTTTAAAGCTGTAAGATAGTAATGAAACCGGTAGGGAAAGTGGTGCAAAAAGCGGAAAATAATTTGACATTTTTGTTGAAAATTGGTAACATTATTTAGATGATACAAGAAAATATGTGACAGAGTATTGCTGTACAGAGCAGGCAAGACCTTTTTAACTGATTATATGGTTGGTAAAGCAGGGATTGCCTTTTTTCTTGTATTATGAGGAAATCAGGGGATTATTTCCGAGAAAAAGTTATGAAAAAGGAGGAACAAGGAAGCAATGCATAACGTGAAAAAGTCATTCAAAAGACTATTGGCGGTATCATTATGCGCAAGCTGCGTCTTGTCAAATGGGATGCTTTCTCTTGCGGAAGGGGCAGAGGACAAGGCGGTGAATCTGGCTTTGGGATGTCAGGCGACTGCAAATGCCCAGTACAATCAAAACGGTAATGATATGAGCGCGTCAAAGGCAGTTGACGGCAACGATGAAACGCGGTGGTCTTCTGAAGGTGCGGCCCCGGGATGGCTGCAAGTGGACTTGGGAGAACAAAAGTCCTTTACGCAGTTCCGCATCTTAAGTGAAGGCGGTACAGGAGTTACCGTAGGAAAACAGTTGATCGGGAAGTTCAAAATCGAAGGTTCTAACGACAATTCAAAGTGGACTTTGATCCATCAGTCGGAGGATAAACAGGCGGAAGGTTTTCCGCAGGATACAGTGGTAACGCTGGAAAAACCGGTAAGTTACCGATACGTGAAGCTGACGGTGGAGTCGTTGAAAACAGGAGCTTTTGACAGCGTTTCGATTCGCGAATTTGAGATCCGTGATAAAGAAGAGACAACTCCGGAAAAACCGCAAGACCCGGAAGAAAACGTGGCTCTGAAAAAAACGGCAGCAGCAGATTCTACAGAAGATAATAGTTTGATCGCGGCGAAAGCGTTTGACGGCAACACAAAAGATCGAAGCTCAAGATGGAGTAGCGCGGTAGCGGACGCCCCGCACTGGATTTATGTCGATCTCGGAAAAGAAATGGATGTAAAAACAGTCTGTATTTTCTGGGAAACAAGAAAAGCGACGGACTATAAGATCCAGATCGCAAACACGGCAGAAGCGCCGGCGGAATCCGATTGGAAAGATGTGAAGCACGTACAGGATCGTCCGAAGGCATTGAAAGATGCAATCGTGTTGGATAAAGTTGAGAAAGCAAGATATGTGCGCTTGTACATCAATTCATTTACAAAGAATGATCCTGATAATGAAGGGGCAAGCTGGAATTCGATCTCGATTTATGAAATGGAAGTATACGGCGGCGAGCTAAGGTAGATATCGAGGAAGGAATCTCGGTTGATACTCCGAAAAAGGGTGATAAGAAGCTGACAGTCCATATTCCGGAAGAAACAAAAACGGAAAAGGTAACATATAACGGAACGGATTATGAACAGGTTGTAGATGCGGATTTGAATCTTTATCAGCCGGTTGTAGATACGACAGTGAAAGTTTCCTTTAAAATCGAGAATAAAGAAAACGGCTCTTATCGTTTCAAGGAAATTCCGGTAACAGTTCCGGGAGAATATGAAACGAAAGAAGGAGATAACGCAGCGCCGGACGTTTTGCCGGAAATCAGAGAATGGAAGGGAAATGCCGGAACGTTTGCTCCGAATGCGGGAAGCCGTATTGTCATTAAAGATGCAGAACTTCAGGAAATGGCAGATGCATTTGCAAAAGATTATGAGGCAATTATGGGACAGACGCTCCCTGTAGTAACTGCAGATTCGGCGAATGCAGGCGACTTTTTCTTTGCGCTGACAAAAGAAGGAAAGGGACTGCAGGAGGAAGGCTACCTTATGACGGTAGATGAAAAGACTGCGGTAGAAGCGGAGACAACAACAGGAGCATTCTGGGCAACAAGAACGATTTTACAGAGCCTGAAAGCGAACGGAAATATTCCGCAGGGTGTTGCAAGAGACTACCCGCTTTATAAAGTGCGCGGATTCATTTTGGATGTCGGACGTAAGACGTTTACAATGGACTGGCTGGAAGATACGGTAAAACAGATGTCATGGTATAAGATGAACGACTTCCAGATCCATCTGAACGATAACCTGATCCCGCTGGAGCACTATTCCCAGATCGGAGAAGATCCGATGCAGGCATATTCTGCATTCCGTCTGGAATCTGATATTAAAGAAGGCGGAAAAGACGGTCTGTATAAGGCGGATCTGACGAGTAAAGACGTATTCTATACAAAAGACGAGTTCCGAAACCTGATTCAGGAATCAAGGGTATACGGAGTGGATATTGTACCGGAGATCGATACGCCGGCACATTCTCTTGCTTTGACAAAGGTAAGACCGGATCTGCGTCACGGTACATACGGAAGAGACAACGATCATCTTGCGCTGAAAGAAAAATATGATGAAAGTCTGGAATTCGTACAGAGTATTTTCAATGAATATATGGGAAAAGATCTGTCCGATCCGGTATTCGATAAAGATACGGTCGTACATGTCGGCGCGGATGAATATACGGCGGCGCCGGAAGCATACAGAAAGTTTGCGGACGACATGCTTAAGTATGTGCAGGACAGCGGACGTACGCCGCGTATCTGGGGAAGTCTTTCCACGATCAAGGGAGAAACTTCGGTGCGCAGCGAAGGCGTGCAGATGAACCTGTGGAACTTTGGCTGGGCAAATATGGACAAGATGTACGAGCAGGGTTACGATTTGATCAACTGCAACGACGGAAATTACTACATTGTTCCGAATGCCGGCTATTACTATGATTATCTGAATGAAGATACATTATATAATCTGGCAATCAACTCTATCGGCGGAGTGACAATTCCGGCAGGAGATAAACAGATGATCGGCGGCGCTATTGCGGTATGGAACGACATGACAGACTATCTGGAAAACGGTGTCAGCGAATATGACGTATATGATCGTATCGACAATGAGATCGCATTGTTTGGCGCAAAGCTGTGGGGAAAAGGAAATAAAGACTTAAGCGCGGCAAAAGAAGATTATGCGGCGCTTGGAACAGCTCCGCGGACAAACTTTACATACGAGACAGAGAAAAACGAAGAAGGCGCGGCAGTTCATTATCCGATGGATAATATGAAAGATGCTTCCGGCAGCGGACAGGATCTTAAAGAAGGAAAGAATGCCGCTATCGAAAGCGTAGACGGAAGAAACGCGCTGAAGCTCGAAGGCAAAGAAAGCTATGTAAGTACAGATCTTGCGACGGCAGGACTTGGAAATGATTTGCGCGTAAAAGTAAAGAGGACAACAGACGGCGACGAAGAACAGATTCTCTTTGAAAGCAGCTACGGAACGATCAAAGCAGTTCAAAAAGAAACCGGAAAGGTTGGTTTCACAAGAGAAAATCATGATTATTCCTTTAACTATAAACTGCCTGTCAATGAATGGGTAGAACTGGAATTTAAAAATGAGCAGAATAAGACATATCTCTATGTCAACGGAGAGTTAAGAGACGTACTTGGAGACGATGAACGGGTAGAGGGAAGACCGCTGCTTGCGACAACGATGTTCCCGATCGAAAGAATCGGAAGTACTAAGAATGCGTTCACAGGTTACGTGGACGACGTCCGCCTTGGAACGAATGCTGATTTTGCGTCTACAATGCCACTTGATTACGCAGTGCTTACTGCAAATCAGGTAATCGGAAAAACGGAAAATGCACAACTTGCCCAGCTTGTAAAAGAGGCAGAGGCGATATTTGCAGCTTATAATCCTGACGCGTCGGCAATCAATGACTTGGCGGCAGAGATAAAAGCAGTTTTAGACGACAGCGATTACAAAGAAGCGGACTACAGCAGAATTGAAACGCTCAAGAAGACAATCCCGTCGGATCTTTCTCCGTTTACAGAAGAATCGGCGGCATGGCTTGAGTACGTGCTTTCGCAGATTCGTACCGGACTGCCGGAAGAAATGCAGAGTACGGTAGACGGTTATGAGAAAATGCTGGCAGATGCTCTGGCAGGTCTGACACTGGTTGAAGAAAGAAATGTCAACTATGTAGATAATGCAAAACTTACGGCGACAGCATCCTCGCATCAGGATAACGGATCTGCGCCGGATAAAGCGCTGGATGGAGACACAAACACAATCTGGCATTCAAAGTGGGATATCACAACTATGCCCCATTGGATCGATCTTGAAATGGAAGAACCAATGGCGGTTGACGGACTTACTTATGTGCCGCGTCAGACAGGAACAAACGGAAATGTGACTAAGTATGAGATTCAGATCAGCAATGACGGAACAAATTATACGAAGCATGCAGAAGGCACATTGAAAAATAATGCGGATACAAAAGTAATTGATTTTAACAAAGTTACTACGAAACATGTGCGTCTGGTTTATCTGGAGGCGGCAAATAACAATGGCGCTGCGGCAGAATTAAAACTGCATCAGCCGACGTTCCGGCAGATATTGAAGGTTTGACTGCTGTGATCACCGAGGCAAAAGCAATCAAGAATGAAGGATTTACAAAAGAATCATGGGATGCGCTTCAGAACAAGATTGCAGAGGCAGAAGAATTGGCGTCTGCGGAAAATGCAGATGCGAATGATGTGGAAATCATGAAGAGAGAATTATCAAAAGCAATGACATCTCTCATTTTAGAGGACAAGGTAACTTCAGATCCAGAACCGGGCAAAGTGGATAAGAGCAAACTGCAGGAGCTTTATAATAAATATAAAGGTATCAAAGCAGACGGGTATACAGCAGAAAGTTGGACGGCATTTGCTGAAGCACGTACAGAGGCGGAAACGGTTCTTGCAAATGAAAAAGCAACACAGGAAAAAGTGGATAAAGCGGCGGAGAATCTTGAAAAAGCGTTTAAATCACTCAAGAAAGAGGAAACGAAGCCGGATCCAGACCCGACACCGGATCCAGACCCGGGCGCTGCAGATGTAAGCGGACTGAAGAATCTTTATGAAGCGTATAAAGACATTAAATCGGACGGGTACACAGCAGAAAGCTGGGCGGCATTTGATAAAGCCCGTGCAGAAGCAGAAAAGATCCTTGCAAATCCGAATGCGACACAAGATGATGTGAATGCGGCGAAAGCGGCTCTGGAAGCAGCTTATAAAGGTCTTGTTCCTAAGACGCAGCCGAATCCGACACCGGGCGGAAATGGCGGAAACGTTGGCAGCACAGCGGTTGTCACAGGAGACAGCGCAAATATCGCAGGATATCTGACAGTTCTTCTGGCAGCAGGTGGAATCGCTGTAGTAACATTCTTTAGAAGAAAAAGAGTGAAATAAAAAACATCTGATTCGTAAGATGCTGTATGAAATACAAAAGGCGGTGCGTGTAAAGCATCGCCTTTTGTGTATGAGTAATCCCATATCAGATCTTCCGATATCGAAATAGTAGTTCGTACAATCGAAATAAGATACAGACATCTCCCAGATACAGATTTTGTAATGGTGAATTAATGACAGGAATTCTGTCATTGAAAAAAGATAAAATATTTGTGCAAAAATAGAAGATGTGTTATTCTTTTATCACAAATTCAGTTTTCTGAGAATGTGGGAAGAAAAAGAACCGGTTTTATTTCGTTGAATTCTAATAATCTTGCGGCAGTCGCTGCAGTGAAAATCAAATTTGTAAAAAAACATGAGAAAAGAAAAAGGGATAAAGGCGCTGAGGAAAGCGCGTATTTTTGATTGCTTCATATAATTATGTTTGCTACAATGAAGGAGGAAATCGGTTGAAAAATAAAAGAATACACAGGAAGTATAAAGACAGGGTTTTCCGTATTATTTTTCGAGATAAAAAGGAACTTCCGGAGCTGTATAACGTGGTTAATGACAGCGCGTATACGAATCCCGATGAACTGACGATCACAACGATTGAAGATGTTGTGTACATGGGAATGAAGAATGACTTGTCCTTTATTATCGGTGATGTGATGAATTTATATGAACATCAAAGTTCATATAGTCCAAATCTGCCGCTGAGAGGATTGTTTTACTTTGCGTCGCTTTATCGGGAACGGATCGAAGATGTGAAACAAAAGCTCTATATGAACGTTCCTTTACATATCCCGTTCCCGCAGTATATTGTTTTTTATAACGGAACGAAACAAGAGCCGGAACGACAGGAACTGAAACTAAGCGACTTGTTTGTTAAGACGGGAAAAGAAGTGCCGCCGGCGCTTGAATGTAAAGCGGTTGTGCTGAATATTAATTTTGGTCACAACAGAGAACTTATGGAAAAGTGTGTGACACTGCGGGAATATTCCCGGTTTGTCGCAATGATCCGTCAGCAGATGTCAGGAGAACTTCCGTTTGAAGAGGCGGTAGAGCGGGCGGTAGACACTTGCATCCGTCAGGGAATTTTGTCTGAAATACTTCGTAAAAATCGGTCGGAGGTAATCGATATGATTTTGACGGAATATAATGAGGAAGAGTTTTCTTTATCGGAAGGTGAAGCGGAACAATATGTGAAAAAAGTGCTTGACAATTTGGATGAGTAGTGATATTTTATAAAAGTAATTGACTGCCGAAGACAGCAGGTGCCGTTAGGCATAAGGTTGAGAACGCCTGCCGAGGAAGATACGAATTCTTTTTAAAAAGAACATTTGTAAACCTCTGTGTCTTCTGTCGCAGAGGTTTTTTGTATAGCGACGAGCCAAAGTTCGGGGTTGCCCGGGATGTTGGTAATCGCCTGCAATCCGGGATGTGCCTTTCGGCGCTTCCGATGATTGAAGGTCTCAGGACGCAGTCATTTAAAATCTATAAGGAGGTGCACCTGGACGTGGCAAAAGTTGAATTAAAACAACCGATCGTAGCAGCTATCGCAGAAGACATCAAAGATGCTCAGTCTGTAGTTATCGTTGACTACCGTGGACTTACAGTAGCACAGGATACAGAGCTTCGTAAAAAGCTCAGAGAAGCCGGCGTTACTTACAAAGTATGTAAGAACACAATGATGAAGAGAGCATTTGAAGGAACAGAGTTCGCGGGTCTGGATGAGTATTTAGAAGGACCGAGCGCACTTTGCGTATCTAAGGAAGATGCGACAGCTCCGGCCAGAATTCTTGCAGAGTTTGCTAAGACAGCAGACAAACTTGAGATGAAAGCCGGTGTAATTGAAGGAACTGTATATGATGTAGCCGGATTGAATGAACTGGCTAAGATTCCGTCAAGAGAGGTACTTCTCTCCAAATTGCTCGGAAGCTTGCAGTCACCGATTACAAACTTTGCTCGTGTTATTAAACAGATCGCTGAGAAAGACGGCGAGGCAGCAACAGAGGCTCCGGCCGAAGAAGCGGCAGCAGAGGAGTAAAATACAGATGTGCCGGATATGCGGCGCAATGTAAAAAGGAACAAAATCTGAACCGGAGATCAGAAGAAGAGTCCGGCAGAGTAAATTTAAAAATGGAGGATATCAAAAATGGCTAAAATGACAACAGCTGAAATGATCGAAGCGATCAAAGAGTTATCAGTATTAGAGTTAAATGAATTAGTAAAAGCATGTGAAGAAGAGTTTGGTGTATCTGCAGCAGCAGGCGTTGTAGTTGCAGCAGCAGCAGACGGTGGCGCAGCAGCAGAAGAAAAAGATGAGTTTGACGTAGAACTCGTATCTGCAGGAGCTTCCAAAGTTAAAGTTATCAAAGCAGTTCGCGAGATCACAGGTCTTGGACTGAAAGAAGCAAAAGAGCTTGTTGACAACGCTCCGAAGACACTCAAAGAGGGTGTTTCCAAAGCAGAGGCTGAGGAGATCAAAGCTAAACTTGAGGCAGAAGGTGCAGAAGTTAGCATGAAATAATCGGAGTTTCCGATAACTTTATGAACGTCTTTAAGTAAGACGGTCTTAAGAAAATCAACCGCAGAAGATAAAATGCTTCTGCGGTTCTTTTGTCTTTGTTGTGCGTTTACGTTAAACATCGCCGTTTGTCGAAAAGTGACGCATAATATCATATATGAAGAAAAATGTCAAGAAAAAAATGGGAAATGTTATTGACAACGAAAAGAGCTTTGTGTTATAGTTAAAAATGCACTATTATGGAAAGGTATGCCGTATTAGAAGCGTTATTACTATTACAAGGCTCTTTTCATTTACGCGAAGCAACGTGCCAAAATCTCTGTTTATACGGTGTTTTGGCGACTGCCACGATAACGGGAATAATTGAGATGCAAGAGAAGTCCCGTTTGTAAAGATTCAGGTCATTCGATGTTGTCCGACAAAGGAGATGCGGACAACGAAAGAGGAATGATTGAAAAAATGATAGAGGAGTGAAACGTCAATGGAGAAAAACAGAATCCGTCCCATTAAAACCGGAAAAAGTTTCCGCATGAGTTACTCACGGCAGAAAGAAGTATTGGAGATGCCTAACCTCATTGAAGTTCAAAAAGATTCCTATCAATGGTTTCTTGACGAAGGACTCAAAGAGGTGTTCGACGATATTTCCCCGATCGCTGATTACAGCGGACACTTAAGTCTGGAATTCGTAGATTTCACACTTTGCGAGGACGATGTGAAATATACGATCGATGAGTGTAAAGAGCGCGATGCGACTTATGCTGCTCCCTTAAAAGTGAGAGTCCGTCTCCACAATAAAGAGACTGATGAGATTAACGAGCATGAGATTTTTATGGGAGATCTTCCGCTGATGACAAAGACGGGTACATTTGTTATCAACGGTGCAGAGCGTGTTATCGTCAGTCAGCTCGTGCGTTCTCCGGGAATTTATTATGGCATTGCTCATGATAAACTCGGAAAGAAACTGTACTCATCTACAGTGATCCCAAACCGAGGCGCATGGCTTGAATATGAGACAGACTCCAACGACGTTTTTTATGTGCGCGTCGATCGTACAAGAAAAGTTCCGATCACAGTGCTGATCCGTGCACTTGGTATCGGAACGAATGCAGAGATTGTTGATCTTTTCGGTGAAGAGCCGAAGATCCTTGCAAGCTTTACAAAGGACACTGCGGAGAGTTATCAGGAAGGTCTTTTGGAACTGTACAAGAAGATCCGCCCGGGCGAGCCGCTTGCAGTAGACAGCGCGGAAAGTCTGATCAACAGCATGTTCTTTGATCCGAGAAGATATGATCTCGCAAAGGTTGGACGTTATAAATTCAATAAGAAACTGATGCTGAAAAACCGTATTGCAGGCTGCATACTTGCAGAGGATGCGGTGAGTCAGCTTACGGGAGAGATAGTTGCTGAAAAAGGTACGAAGATTACTCGTGAACTTGCAGATAAGATCCAGAACAATGCCGTTCCTTATCTGTGGGTAGAAGGTGAAGATGAAGAGAGAAACATCAAGATCCTTCTAATATGATGGTAGATTTTCAGGCTGTTACAGATATCGATCCTGAAGAAGTAGGTGTTACGGAGCAGGTATATTATCCGGTTTTGGCGGGAATTATCGAAGAGTCCGCAGGAGACATCGAAGAGATGAAAGCGTTGATCAAACGTGACATTCACGATTTGATCCCGAAGCATATTACAAAAGAGGACATCCTCGCGTCCATCAACTATAATATGCATCTTGAATATGGCATGGGAACGGATGATGACATTGACCATTTGGGTAACCGCCGTATCCGCGCAGTAGGAGAATTGCTCCAGAATCAGTACAGAATCGGTCTTTCAAGATTAGAAAGAGTTGTCCGTGAGCGTATGACGACACAGGATCAGGAAGGAATTTCCCCGCAGTCACTGATCAATATCAAACCGGTGACGGCAGCGGTGAAAGAGTTCTTCGGTTCTTCTCAGTTGTCTCAGTTTATGGATCAGAACAACCCGCTTGGAGAGTTGACACATAAGAGACGTCTTTCCGCACTTGGACCGGGAGGTCTTTCCAGAGATCGCGCCGGATTCGAGGTTCGAGACGTACATTATTCACACTATGGAAGAATGTGTCCGATCGAGACGCCTGAAGGTCCGAACATCGGTCTGATCAACTCTTTGGCAACATATGCGCGAATTAATCAGTATGGATTTGTTGAAGCGCCATATCGTTGGATTGATAAGTCTGATCCGGAAAATCCGGTCGTTACAGAAAAAGTTGTTTATATGACAGCTGACGAAGAAGACAATTATCATGTGGCACAGGCGAATACACCGCTTGATGAAGAAGGCCACTTTATTCATAAAAATGTATCCGGTCGTTACAGAGAGGAAACACAGGAATACGAGAGAAGCAAGTTCGATTACATGGATGTTTCTCCGAAGATGGTATTCTCAGTCGCTACGGCTCTGATTCCGTTCCTTGAAAACGACGATGCCAACCGTGCTCTTATGGGATCGAACATGCAGCGTCAGGCAGTTCCGCTTCTGACGACAGAGGCTCCGGTAGTCGGTACGGGTATGGAAGTAAAAGCTGCCGTTGACTCGGGAGTATGTGTTGTCGCAGAACGGGCGGGAACAGTAGAAAGCTCTACGTCAAAAGAGATCGTTGTCCGCGAAGAAGACGGCAAGAAGACATCTTATAAGCTGACAAAATTCCAGCGAAGCAACCAGAGTAACTGTTACAATCAGCGTCCGATCGTTAATAAAGGCGACGTTGTTGCGGCAGGACAGGTTATTGCAGATGGACCGTCTACATCAGGCGGAGAGATGGCTCTTGGTAAGAACCCGCTCATCGGTTTTATGACATGGGAAGGTTATAACTACGAGGATGCTGTTCTTCTGAGTGAGAGACTTGTACAGGATGATGTTTATACTTCTGTTCATATCGAAGAATATGAGGCAGAGGCAAGAGATACAAAACTCGGACCTGAAGAGATCACGAGAGATATTCCGGCGTCGGCGATGATGCGTTGAAAGACCTTGATGAGAGAGGAATCATCCGTATCGGTGCGGAAGTGCGCGCCGGAGATATTCTCGTCGGAAAAGTAACTCCGAAAGGAGAGACAGAGCTTACGGCTGAGGAGAGACTTCTCCGTGCGATTTTCGGAGAGAAAGCCCGTGAAGTAAGAGATACATCCTTGAAAGTGCCGCACGGTGAGTATGGTATCGTTGTAGATGCGAAAGTATTTACAAGAGAAAACGGCGACGAGCTTTCACCCGGGGTAAATCAGGCGGTCAGAATTTACATCGCGCAGAAGAGAAAGATATCTGTAGGAGATAAGATGGCCGGACGTCACGGTAACAAGGGTGTCGTTTCCCGTGTGCTTCCGGTAGAGGATATGCCGTTTCTTCCGAACGGGCGCCCGCTGGATATTGTTTTGAATCCGCTTGGTGTGCCGTCTCGTATGAATATCGGACAGGTGCTTGAGATCCACTTGAGTCTTGCGGCGAAAGCTCTTGGATTTAACATTTCTACGCCTGTCTTTGACGGAGCAAACGAGATCGACATTATGGATACTCTTGATCTGGCAAATGATTATGTCAATCTTGAGTGGGAAGAGTTTGAGAAAAAGCATGGACAGGAGCTTCTTCCGGAAGTATTGCAGTACCTGTCTGACAATAGAGAACACAGAAACCTTTGGAAAGGCGTTCCGCTCTCAAGAGACGGTAAAGTGCGTTTGAGAGACGGACGTACAGGTGAGTATTTCGACAGTCCGGTAACAATCGGACACATGCACTACCTGAAACTTCACCATCTTGTAGATGATAAGATCCATGCGCGTTCTACAGGTCCTTACTCCCTCGTTACGCAGCAGCCGCTCGGTGGTAAAGCACAGTTCGGCGGACAGCGTTTCGGAGAGATGGAAGTTTGGGCGCTGGAGGCGTACGGCGCATCTTATACACTGCAGGAGATCCTGACAGTGAAGTCCGACGACGTTGTAGGTCGTGTGAAGACTTACGAGGCGATCATCAAAGGAGAAAATATACCGGAACCGGGTATTCCGGAGTCATTTAAGGTGCTTTTAAAAGAGCTTCAGTCTCTTGCGTTGGATGTGCGTGTCCTGCGTGATGACAATACAGAAGTAGAGATTATGGAGAACGTAGATTACGGCGAGACAGATCTGCGTCACATTATCGAAGGAGACAGAAAGTACCGTGATGAGAATGAATCTTTCGGTGATCACGGATTTAGTGAGAAGGAGTTTGTAGGCGAGGAACTCGAGGATGTTGAACCTGAGGAAGAGCCGGATGATGATGCCCCGGTGGACATTGAGTTTGACGAGTATTCCGATTATGAGGAAGAATAAGAGGAGGATCCAAATATATGCCAAACAATAATGAACAACAATATCAACCGTTAACATTTGACGCGATCAAGATCGGTCTGGCTTCACCGGAAAAGATCATGGAATGGTCAAGAGGTGAGGTTACAAAGCCGGAGACGATCAACTACAGAACATTAAAACCGGAAAAAGACGGACTGTTCTGTGAGAGAATCTTCGGACCGAGCAAAGACTGGGAGTGTCATTGTGGAAAATATAAAAAGATCCGTTACAAAGGTGTTGTTTGTGACCGATGCGGCGTCGAGGTTACAAAGGCAAGTGTGCGTCGTGAGCGTATGGGGCATATCGCCCTTGCCGCTCCGGTGTCTCATATCTGGTATTTCAAGGGAATTCCGAGCCGTATGGGATTGATCCTTGATATCTCTCCGAGAACATTGGAAAGAGTGCTTTACTTTGCTTCATACATTGTTCTCGACAAAGGAGAGACGGATCTTCAGTATAAACAGATTCTCTCTGAGACAGAGTATCAGGAACAGAAAGAGAAGTGGGGCAGCGGCTCATTCCGCGTAGGCATGGGAGCCGAGGCAATCAAAGAACTTCTGGAAAGCATCGATCTTGAAAAAGAATATGCAGAACTTCAGGCAGGGTTGGAAAATGCGACAGGTCAAAAGAGAGCGAGAATCGTGAAACGCCTTGAAGTTGTTGAGGCGTTCCGTGAGTCGGGCAACCGTCCGGAATGGATGATCCTTTCTGCAATTCCGGTTATTCCGCCGGATCTTCGTCCTATGGTACAGCTTGACGGAGGCCGTTTTGCGACAAGTGATTTGAATGATCTGTACAGAAGAATCATTAACAGAAACAATCGTCTGAAAAGACTGCTTGAGCTTGGAGCGCCGGACATTATTGTAAGAAATGAAAAACGTATGCTTCAAGAAGCGGTAGACGCTTTGATCGACAACGGACGCCGTGGACGTCCGGTTACAGGCCCGGGAAACAGAGCACTGAAATCACTTTCAGATATGCTGAAAGGTAAATCCGGACGTTTCCGTCAGAACCTGCTTGGAAAACGTGTCGACTATTCGGGACGTTCTGTTATCGTCGTAGGACCGGAACTTAAGATTTATCAGTGCGGTCTTCCGAAAGAGATGGCAATCGAACTGTTTAAACCGTTTGTTATGAAAGAACTTGTGGCAAACGGAACAGCACATAATATAAAAAATGCAAAGAAAATGGTAGAGAGACTTCAGCCGGAAGTTTGGGATGTTCTTGAGGAAGTGATCAAGGAACATCCGGTTATGCTTAACCGCGCCCCCACGCTTCACAGACTCGGTATCCAGCATTTGAGCCGATTCTTGTAGAAGGTAAGGCAATCAAGCTCCATCCGCTCGTTTGTACAGCGTACAATGCCGACTTCGACGGTGACCAGATGGCGGTACACGTTCCGCTGTCACAGGAAGCTCAGGCAGAGTGCCGTTTCTTGCTTCTTTCACCGAACAACCTGCTGAAACCGTCTGACGGAGGACCGGTGGCGGTTCCTTCACAGGATATGGTTCTCGGTATTTATTATCTGACGCAGGAAAGACCGGGAGTAAAGGGCGAAGGAATGTTCTTTAAGAGCATGAGCGAAGCAATTCTTGCATATGAGAACGGATATATTACGCTCCACTCGCGAATCAAAGTTCGTGTAACTAGAATGATGCCGGACGGAACTGAGAAGACAGGAACGATCGATGCGACACTCGGACGTCTTTTGTTTAATGAGATTATTCCGCAGGATCTTGGATTCGTAGATCGAGAGGTAGAAGGAAACGAGCTGCTTCTCGAGGTTGATTTCCATGTCGGAAAGAAACAGTTGAAACAGATTCTTGAAAAAGTAATCAATACTCACGGAGCAACACAAACAGCGGAAGTGCTTGACAATGTAAAGGCAATCGGATACAAATTCTCTACAAGAGCGGCTATGACTGTATCAATTTCAGATATGACGGTGCCGCCGCAGAAACCTCAGATGATCGAGGAAGCACAGAATACCGTAGATAAAATCACAAAGAATTACAAACGTGGTCTTATAACAGAAGAAGAGCGTTATAAAGAAGTTGTCGAAACTTGGAAAGCAACCGATGATAAGCTGACAGAGGCTCTGCTGACAGGTCTTGATAAATATAATAACATCTTTATGATGGCTGACTCCGGAGCCCGTGGATCTGATAAGCAGATCAAGCAGCTTGCAGGTATGCGTGGACTTATGGCAGATACGACAGGACGTACGATCGAGTTGCCTATCAAATCAAACTTCCGTGAAGGTCTTGACGTACTTGAATATTTCATGTCTGCTCATGGTGCTCGTAAAGGTCTGTCAGATACGGCTCTTCGTACAGCCGATTCAGGTTACCTGACGAGACGTCTTGTAGACGTATCTCAGGAATTGATTATCCATGATTCTGATTGTGCAGAAGAAGGAAAAGAGATTCCGGGAATGTATGTATCTGCATTTATGGATGGAAATGAAGAGATTGAGAGCCTTCAGGAGCGTATTACAGGACGCTATTCCTGTGAGGACATCAAAGATAAAGACGGAAATGTACTCGTAAAAGCAAACCACATGATCACACCGCGCCGCGCGGAACGCGTTATGAAAAAAGGCGTGGATGAGAACGGCGAGTCACTGAAGAAAGTGAAGATCCGTACGATCCTTACATGTAAATGTAAGAACGGCGTATGTGCAAAATGTTACGGAGCAAACATGGCGACAGGAGAAGCGGTTCAGGTCGGAGAAGCAGTTGGTATTGTGGCTGCCCAGTCGATCGGTGAGCCGGGAACACAGCTTACAATGCGTACGTTCCATACAGGAGGAGTTGCCGGTGACGATATCACACAGGGTCTTCCGCGTGTCGAGGAGCTTTTCGAGCGAGAAAGCCGAAAGGTCTTGCGATCATCACGGAATTTGCCGGACGCGCAATGATTTCCGACACGAAGAAGAAACGTGAGATCATCGTTACAAATGATGAGACAGGCGAATCAAAGGCGTATTTGATCCCGTACGGTTCTCGTATTAAAATACAGGACGGCGTGATGCTTGAAGCCGGAGACGAACTGACGGAAGGTAGTGTAAATCCGCATGATATTCTGAAGATCAAAGTCTTAGAGCCGTTCAGGATTATATGCTTCAGGAAGTGCAGAGAGTATACCGTCTGCAGGGTGTTGAGATCAACGATAAGCATATCGAGGTTATCGTTCGCCAGATGTTGAAGAAAGTCCGCATCGAAGAGAAGGGTGATACAGAATTCCTTCCGGGAACAATGGTTGACGTTCTTGAATTCAATGAAGTAAACGAGCGTCTTGAAGAAGAAGGAAAAGAGCCGGCTATAGGCGAGCAGATCATGCTTGGTATTACGAAAGCTTCACTTGCTACAGATTCCTTCCTTTCAGCCGCATCTTTCCAGGAAACAACGAAAGTTCTTACCGAAGCGGCAATCAAAGGAAAAGTCGATCATCTTGTCGGTCTGAAAGAAAACGTAATTATCGGTAAACATATTCCGGCGGGTACGGGTATGAAAAAATATCGTGACGTAGCGTTAAATACAGATGCCAGAGCAGAAGCGATGCTGGCAGAGGAACTTGAAACTGAAGAGAGCGCAGAAGGAGAGAATGCAGAAGCGGAAAACGCTGAGGCAGTAAGCGCAGATGCAGTAAATGAAAGTTTGGAAAACGAAGAGACAGCGTTGACGGATGAAGTGATGGATACAGAAGAAGCAGATGATGAAGATTTTGTCACAGAAGAATAAAAGATCATTGTTCTGCTAAGCAAGAAAGTGCAAGAATAATAAACAAGAAAGACAAAGAATAAGATAAAATAAAAACTCCGTATACAGATTCGGGATAAAACCCGGTGACGTATACGGAGTTTTTTGTTCAGCTCTGTAAAAAACATGCATAAGATAAGAAAATCATTGATTTTATTTAATCATAAAGAGAAGCTCCGAATCGAATTTTTCGATAAATCTTCAGAAAAATTATGACAGGAAGGCTGATCAGAATGTAGAGTGTAGAAAAAACTCCGACAGAGCCTCCGATTAGCATAAGTAAAATTAAACCGATATTCATTGTAGGTCACTCCTTAAAATAAATTTTGCGGTTTTACACAAAAAAATAATTTTCTGTGCAAAACAAATGAAATAAAAACAAATCAGTCTCTATTTTAAAGGAGCAAAGTGTAAAATGGAATAAAGCGGCAAAAACCTTAGCGGGTTTTTAACATTTACTCATCTTCATCTTCAGCCATACGATAGCCGACTCCGACTTCAGTAAAAATGTATTGAGGCTGTGCGGGATCTTCTTCGATTTTTCGGCGGATATTGGCCATGTTGACACGAAGAATCTTATTGTCATTATCAGCGTAAGGTCCCCATACATTTGAAAGAATCGATGCATATGTAATGACTTTTCCGGAATTTTGCGCCAGATATGCCACAATCTTATATTCGATCGGAGTCAGATGGACAGCATTGCCGCGAATCGTGAGCAGCCGTTTGGAAAAGTCAAGTATTAAATCCTTATGTCGGTAAGGACGGATATAGAAGGTGCTGTCAGTGAGCAGACGATTGCTGTGTCTGAGGGAAGCGCGGATCCGTGCAAGAAGCTCGGAAGTTCCGAATGGTTTTGTAATATAATCATCAGCGCCCAGATCAAGAGCCGCAACCTTTTCCCGTTCGGCAGTGCGGGCGGAAATAACGATGATCGGAGTACTTGCCCATGTACGGACGTCCCGGATAATAGAACAGCCGTCCATGTCCGGAAGTCCCAGATCAAGAAGGATAAGATCCGGGCATCGGGAACGGATCATTTCCAGTCCTTGCTTACCGGTATCGGCATAAAGAACCTGATAGTCATGACGTTTTAAAACCTTTCCCATGAAAGTTTGTATATTTTTTTCATCTTCAATGATTAAGACTGAAAATTTAGGCATTTGCTTCAACCTCCTTTTCTTTTGGAAGTGTAAAAATAAATTCGGCGCCGTGTTTGTGATTGACAGCGGTTAATTTCCCTCCATGAGCTTCTATGATCGTCTTACAGATTGACAGACCGATTCCGATTCCTTTATGGTGGTCTGAATTTTTTCCGGAACTGCGCTGACCTTCAAATATATAAGGAAGCTGTTCGGGATCGATTCCCTTTCCGTAGTCACGGACAGAAAAAGAAACACACTCTTTTGTCTGTGTAATGATCAGATCGATCTCTTCCGTACTTTCAGAATGAACGGAAGCATTTTCCAGAAGATTAATGAGAACCTGTTCGATTAATGTGGCGTCCATGGGAATCATAAGAAAATCATTCGGCATATGGACTTTGATACGGACGTCCGAAAGCCGTTTTCTGAGCCGTTGTATAGCCTCTGAAACGACTTCTTCGACGACTTCCGGAGACTTCTTCACTTTGTCTTGAGAGTTGTTGTCTATGCGCGTGATCGTAAGAAGATTCTCGACCATATTCAGCAGCCATTCAGAATCCTCTTTAATATTTGATACAAGTTCGGTTCGTTCATATTCGGTCATATCTGATCCGTTTTCCAAATAAGAAGAGGAAGAGCCGATAATACTTGTGAGTGGTGTTCGCAGATCATGTGATACGGCACGTAAAAGATTTGCACGCAGTTTTTCTTTATCAGCTTCTGCCAGCGCTTTTTCTCGTTCCGCAGCGGCTTTTTGATGTTGTTTTAAAGAAGTTGTTGTTGCGCTTGTGATTAGTGTGATCGCGAGCATCCCGATAAACGTGACAGGATATCCGTCCAATGAAAAATTAAATTTAAAAAATGGATAAGAAAAAAGGAAATTAACGGCGATGACGCAGAATAAAGAGGCGACAATGCCGTATACATATCCGGACGTCTTAAGAGCGGTCAAAATGAGCGCAAGCGTATAGATCACAGTGATGTTTGCTGAATTTTTATTTCCTAAGTGAAAGAAACAAAAAGAGACAGCAGTCGCAGTGAAGAGCATGAAAGCTGTAAATAGTGTGTCAGAAATCGTTTTTTTTCGTTCTGTTTTGTTGTTTTGTCTGTTCATAGTAATTTATTCGCTTAAAGTATGAAAAAAGCATGGAGAGCGGTCTTAGACCGGCTCTCCGTTTTTGTATTTCTGAAGAACATGCTGGATTCTTTCGTTCGGACTTAAAATAGAACTAAGAGATCCGTCATGATTCAATGTATCGATGATAAGAGCAATATATTTGCTCATATCACAGTTGATGTAATATGGTTTAGACAAAAGCTCCGGTGTCTGGTAGATCAGGTTTGTCGTAAGGATACCGTGAATAATACCGTCTTCATATGCTTTGTCGAATTTCTCCATACCGTTTGTAAACAGACCGAATGTAGCCGCAGCGAAAATCCGGTTTGCTTTACGCTGTTTCAGTTCCGTAGCGACATCTATGATGCTGTCGCCTGAAGAAATCATATCGTCGATGATGATGACATCTTTTCCCTCTACGGAAGAGCCAAGGAATTCATGAGCAACGATCGGATTACGTCCGTCTACAATCTTTGTGTAATCGCGGCGTTTATAGAACATACCCATGTCAAGGCCAAGTACGTTGGCAAGATATACGGCACGGTTTGTTCCGCCCTCGTCAGGACTGATCGCCATCATATGATCTGCGTCGATCTGTAAGTCTTTGACATTGCGCAGAAGCCCTTTTATAAACTGATATGTCGGAGAAACTGTTTCAAATCCGCTCAGCGGGATCGCATTTTGTACACGTGGGTCATGAGCGTCAAAAGTAATGATGTTTTCAACTCCCATGCGTACAAGTTCCTGCAAAGCAAGAGCGCAGTCGAGTGATTCACGGGAACTTCTTTTGTGCTGACGGCTCTCATATAAAAACGGCATGATAACATTGATACGTCGTCCTTTTCCGCCAATGGCAGCGATAATTCTCTTTAAGTTCTGGAAATGATCGTCAGGAGACATGTGATTTGTCTTTCCCGCAAGAGAGTAAGTAATGCTGTAATTACATACATCTACCATAAGATACAGATCTTTTCCGCGAACGGATTCTCCGAGAACTCCTTTTGCTTCTCCTGAGCCAAAGCGCGGAACGCGGGCATCAAGAAGATAAGAATCTTTTTCATATCCCGAAAATGCAATATCGTCGCGAAAAGCATTTCCGCTTTCGTGTCTCCATTTTACAAGATAGTCATCTACTTTCTTTCCCAGTTCTTCACATCCCGTGAGGGAAATAAGACCAAGACTTCCTACCGGAATATTTTCCAAAATTCGTTCTGTTCGGCGTAACATTAATGTACCTCCCTATTTTTTA
>ENA-OQCE01000064-OQCE01000064.1-human-gut-metagenome-genome-assembly--contig:-NODE-64-length-45915-cov-4.054774_pt1 | contig 45915 bp, 41 predicted proteins | sample MGYA00242495_ERZ504572 | MGnify/ENA primary metagenome ERZ504572 (study PRJEB26092, sample SAMD00036228) | human gut metagenome | host: Homo sapiens | study: EMG produced TPA metagenomics assembly of... | reverse complement strand
TGTGCGAAAGGCGGCTATTGGGACTTGTTTTGGCACAGGCGGTGTTTATTCCCCAGAATGCATTTCTCAACGCCGCTTATTTTACCCTTCGGCAGGCGGGAAAACAGGTGTCACTTTTTTCTTTGACTGTGTATTCTTATGGTGCGTCAACATTCCGATCGTTTTTGTTTTATGCCGATATACCGGACTTGCCACGTGGGCGGTCTACAGTGCGATGCAGATCGGGGAATGGCTGAAGTGTATTGCGGGCGCGGTAATGGTGAAAAAGGGAGTGTGGCTTGAGAACCTGACCGGTAAAGGGGAAGATGAAAAATATCTTCTGCGGGAAAATGAAGAAAAGCATTGACATTTCCGAGTGTACATTGTAAAGTCTTGTTTGTAACAAAACAGTTTAATAAAAATACTTTCTCTTATTCAGAGCAGTGGAGATACAAAGGATCTGAGAAGCTGCGGCAACCCCTGAACAGGAAGGTGCCAACCTGAGCGAGTCATCGAACAATAAGAGGATTGTTGTGATAGAGAGACAGTCCGCTTTTACGGGCTGTTTTTATTTGCGGCGGCGAGTCAAAGTCCGGGTCATCCGGGGATCTTGACGACTGCTTATGATCCGAAGCAGTCTGCCGCAGGCAGATATCTTTCTTGATCGTAAAGAAATAGAGAAAGTGAACGAAAGGAGAATGGTTATGGAGAGAGAAAAGATTTTATTTACTTCCGAGTCGGTTACGGAAGGACATCCGGACAAGATGTGCGATCAGATTTCGGACGCTATTTTGGATGAACTTATGAAGCAGGATCCGATGAGCCGTGTCGCATGTGAGACATGCTGTACGACAGGCGTCGTTATGGTGATGGGAGAGATCACGACGAAAGCTTATGTAGATATTCCGAAGATCGTACGTGACACGGTTCGTGAAATCGGCTATACAAGAGGAAAATACGGATTTGACGCCGATACATGCGGCGTGATCACAACGATTGACGAACAGTCGTCCGATATTGCGATGGGAGTGGATAAAGCGCTCGAAGCAAAAGAAAATAAAATGTCAGAAGACGATATTGAAGCCATCGGAGCAGGAGATCAGGGAATGATGTTCGGTTATGCGTCTGATGAAACAGAAGAATATATGCCGTATCCGGCGGCGATGGCGCATAAGCTTGCGCGCCGTCTGACAGAAGTAAGAAAGAACGGAACACTGCCGTATCTTCGCCCGGACGGGAAAACACAGGTAACTGTGGAATATGATGAAAACGGCGTTCCAAAGCGTTTGGATGCGGTTGTGCTTTCTACACAGCACGATCCTGAAGTGACGCAGGAGCGGATTCATGAAGATATTAAGAAATATGTATTCGATGAAGTGATTCCGGCAAATATGACAGATGATGAAACAAAGTTTTTCATTAATCCGACAGGACGTTTTGTGATCGGAGGACCTCATGGAGACAGCGGTTTGACAGGACGTAAAATCATTGTTGATACTTACGGAGGAATGGCGCGTCACGGCGGCGGAGCTTTCTCGGGAAAAGATTGTACAAAAGTGGATCGTTCCGCGGCATATGCGGCGCGTTATGCGGCGAAAAATATTGTTGCGGCAGGTCTTGCGAGACGATGCGAGATCCAGCTTTCTTATGCCATCGGCGTAGCGCAGCCGACGTCGGTATCCGTAGATACGTTCGGCACAGGGAAGGTTTCGGATACAAAGCTTGTGGAGATCATCCGTGAGAACTTTGATTTCCGTCCGGCGGGAATTATTAAAATGCTGGATCTGCGCAGACCGATCTATAAGCAGACCGCTGCGTACGGACATTTTGGAAGACTTGACGTTGAACTGCCGTGGGAAAAACTGGACAAAGCAGACGATCTGAAAAAATATCTTGAATCATAAAACAGATTTACCGGCGGGAAAGACCGGTATAGAAAAAGGATAGAAAACTAAGATGACGATTCGGCCGTCTTTTCGATACAGGGTAACGGATATCCATATCGAAGAGGCGGCTGATTTGTTTATAAAAAGTTTCGTTGAAGAAGGGGAGGGGTAACGGTATAATATATAATATCATGCAAAAGTGAGAATCTGTTTTAGGAGGAGCGCCTATGAAGCTTAGGACAAAATTGATCGTGGCATTTATGTCTGTTATGATTTTGCCGATGATCTTTTTGAATGTAGTGATGCATACGTTCGCGTCGCGGGAAGTAGGAGAACTTCAGCAGCTTTATATGATTGTCGTATTCATCACAACGACGCTGCTGATTTATTGGATCTACCGTTCGGTTTCTGTTCCGCTGGCGAAACTGCAGAAGGCGGCAAGAAATATCAAGGAAGGGAATCTTGATTTTGAGATCAGGCAGGAGTCGGATGATGAGATCGGACAACTCTGTCAGGATTTTGAGGAGATGAGGCTTAGGCTGAAGGCGAACGCGGAAGAGAAGGTTGCATTCGACCGGGAGAACAAGGAGCTGATCAGTAATATTTCCCACGATCTGAAAACACCGATCACGGCGATCAAAGGATATGTGGAAGGAATCATGGACGGGGTTGCGGATACCCCCGAAAGGATGGACAGATACATTAAGACAATATATAATAAAGCAAATGAGATGGATCTTTTAATCAACGAACTGACGCTTTATTCCAAGATCGACACGAATCGTATTCCGTATAATTTTACGACGATATCGGCGAAAGGGTATTTTGGAGACTGCGGGGAAGATCTGCATATGGAGCTTGAGTCGAAAGGAATCGAATTTACTTATTGCAATACGATGGAAGAAGACTGCAAGGTGATCGTTGATCCCGAGCAGCTTAGAAGGGTGATCAATAATATCGTATCGAATTCGTTGAAATATATGGACAAGCCGAACGGAAAAGTCACGATGGAAGTAAAAGATGTCGGCGATTTTATACAGGTTGAATTAGGCGACAACGGCAAAGGGATCGCCGCAAAAGACCTGCCGTACATTTTCGATCGCTTTTACAGGACGGATGCTTCCCGCAATTCATCGAAAGGCGGAAGCGGAATCGGTTTGTCGATCGTGAAGAAGATCGTGGAAGAACATGGAGGAAATATATGGGCGACCAGTGAAGAGGGCGCCGGAACAACAATGTATTTTGTAATCAGAAAATATCAGGAGGTATCTATTGATGAGTAAGCGTATTTTGATCGTAGAGGATGAAGAGAGTATTGCGGATCTTGAGAAAGATTATCTTGAACTGAGCAACTTTGAGGTGGAAGTGGCGAATGACGGAGATACAGGTCTGCAAAAAGGACTGGGCGGAGATTTTGACCTGATTATTCTTGATCTGATGCTCCCGGGAGTTGACGGTTTTGAAATATGCCGTCAGATCAGAGATCAGAAGAATACGCCGATTATTATGGTTTCTGCCAAAAAAGACGATATTGATAAAATCAGAGGTCTGGGCCTTGGAGCGGATGATTATATGACGAAGCCGTTTAGCCCGAGTGAGCTTGTGGCCCGCGTGAAAGCGCATCTTGCCAGATATGAACGGCTGATCAACAGCAATGCGGAGGAAAATGAAGTGATCGAGATCCGCGGATTGAAGATCGATACGACGGCGAGACGCGTATGGGTCGGAGGAGAAGAGCGGTCATTTACGACGAAAGAGTTCGATCTTCTTACATTTTTGGCGAGTCATCCGAATCATGTGTATACGAAAGAAGAGCTGTTTCGCGAGATCTGGGATATGGAGTCGATAGGAGATATCGCGACTGTGACAGTGCATATTAAGAAGATTCGGGAGAAAATCGAATATGACACGTCTCATCCACAGTATATCGAGACGATATGGGGAGTGGGATATCGCTTTAAAGTGTAATGGCATGACGAAAACACAGTTTGATTTTATATTTGTCATGAGAGAAAAGGGGTTTCGTTTTTCGGAACTCCTTTTCTATTGTAAATGAGAATAAATGCGTGTATCATATAGAAGTCAAAAGGGAAGCGGCATAATATGGAATATATATGCCGTGTATGGGGAAAACAGATTAAGATCATAGGGTGGTTTTTAGAAATGGAAAAGAAAAAAAAGAGTCCGAGGAGACTGAAGTTCAATACGGTGCAGACGGTTGTTATCGGATTTTTCGGGGTGATACTCGGGGGCGGAATACTTTTGAGCCTTCCGATCTGTAATCAGAAGCCGATCGAGTTTATAGACGCGCTTTTTACGTCTGTCAGCAGCGTATGCGTTACCGGCCTTGTGACGATTGTTCCGGCGGAACAGTTTACATTGCTAGGGAAAATTATTTTACTGCTTTTGATACAGGTCGGCGGACTTGGAGTGATCGCCTGCATGTCTGCGTTTTTCCTTTTATTGGGAAAAAAGATCAATATGAAAGGAAGAATCACGATCCAACAGGCATATGGACTGGATACGCTTTCAGGTCTTGTAAAGTTCGTGATCCGTATTTTAAAAGGAACGTTTTTGGTAGAGGGGATCGGCGCGGTACTTTTTTCGCTCCGGTTTATTCCTGAGTTTGGGTTTATAAAAGGCGTCGGTTACGCAATCTTTCATTCTGTTTCGGCATTTTGCAACGCGGGTATCGATATACTTGGAAGTACGAGCTTTATACAGTATTCAGGGTCGTGGCTTATTAATTTTACGACAATGTTTCTGATCGTTATGGGCGGACTTGGTTTTCCGGTATGGCATGACATTGCGATCAATATAAAAAAGATGACGGAAATCAAGAAAAGACCTTTAAAATGGCTGTTTACAAGACTTTGTCTGCAAAGTAAGATCGTTCTTACGATGACGGGACTTCTAATCCTGTGCGGCGCCGTCGGATTTTTCCTGCTGGAGTTTAACAACCCCGAAACAATGGGAGATATGAATCTTCTTGAGAAGATGACGGCATCTTTATTTCAGTCGGTGACGACAAGAACGGCGGGATTTGCGACAGTTCCGCAAGGAGACTTAAGAGAAAGTTCGAAGCTTTTGGGCTGTATGCTTATGTTCATCGGAGGATCTCCGGCGGGTACGGCAGGCGGCGTTAAGACAACGACGATCGCGATGCTTTTGCTGACGGTTCTCTGTGTACTGAAAAACAAAAGAGATACAGAGTGTTTTGCAAGAAAGATTGATAATAATATCGTCAGATCGGGAATTACGATCACAATGATCACTTTGATCTTCCTGATGTCGGGAATTACCGCACTGACAATCTTTGAACCCGGAATTGATTTCCTTGATCTTACTTATGAAGCGGCGTCCGCAATGGGAACGGTCGGACTGACGGCAGACCTTACTCCGATCCTGAGCAGGGGAAGTCATGTGATCCTTATGATCCTTATGTATGTCGGAAGGATAGGACCGCTTACTATGGCGCTTGCATTATCGGGAAGAAGCGATAAGATTTCTAAGTTCAGAGAACTTCCGGAAGAAAATGTGATGCTCGGCTAAGTGGGAGAGACAACGTAATGCTTGGATAATTGGGAAAGAAAATGCAATGCAGAGCATGAAGATGAGAATATGGACAGAGAAATAAAAAAGTAGAAATACAAAACCGGAAATGTAAAGACAGAAGCATTTAAAAGGAGGGAACATATTATGGATAAACAATTTGCGGTGTTGGGACTTGGAAGTTTCGGGTCAAGCGTTGCGCTTACATTGGAAAATATGGGATGCGATGTGCTCGTCGTAGACGAGTCTTACGAGAAAGTACAGGAAATATCCGACAAAGTTTCTTACGCGGTCAAAGCGGACGTGTCAGAGCCTGACGCGCTGCAGGCTCTCGGAGGACGTAATCTTGACGGAGTGGTAGTTGCCATTTCGGAAAGTTTAGAGGCAAGTATTATGGCGACGATGCTTTGCAAAGAAATGGGAATTCCTCTCGTCGTTGCAAAGGCGAAAGACAAACTTCAGGGCGCGATCCTGCAAAGAGTCGGAGCGGATCGTATCGTGTATCCTGAGATCGAGATGGGAAGCCGCGTGGCAAAAAGCCTCGTGTCGAAAGAATTTGTGGACTGGATCTCTCTTTCAAATGATTACAGTATGGTAGAGATCGTCGTGCCGCAAAACTGGGTAGGAAAGAGTCTTGTCGATCTCGGAGTCAGAGAGCGTCTGGGAATCAATGTCGTCGGTATTATCAAGAACGGAAAGATCGAAGTCGCGATCAATCCGCAGGAGCGCTTCGGGAAAAAGAAATATTGATCGTGATCGGTTCTAACGATATTCTTGAGAAATTTGACATGAAAAACAGATAGAAAATGCAGGTGAGAAAATGATTACAAGTACATCGAATATACAAGTAAAAGAATTGCTTCGTTTGCAGAAAAAAAAGCCGTGAGCGGGAGAAAGAGGGCGTATTTATCGTAGAAGGACCGCGCATGGCGGAAGAGATCCCACGGGAGCGCATTGTAAAACTGTATGTGTCGGAAAGTTTTCAGGCGAAATGCGTCAAAGAAAAAAACGATCGGTTTATTCAAGAGGCGGAAGTGATGTCGGATACGGTATTTGCGCATGTGTCGGACACGAAGACTCCGCAGGGAATCCTTGCCGTCGTACGCCGGATGGAGTATACGGCGGAAGATATTTTAGGGGAGACTCCGCATGTGCTCGTTCTTGAAAATATTCAGGATCCGGGCAATCTCGGAACGATTTTCAGGACTGCAGAGGCGGCGGGGGCTACAGGCATTGTTTTGAGCAAAGACTGTGTAGATCTGTATAATCCGAAAGTGATCCGTTCTACGATGGGAGCGATTTTTCGGATTCCGTTTATTTATACGGATGATCTGAAAGGAACGATCGACGAACTGAAACGGGAAGAAATCACGGTTTATGCGGCGCATCTTAAAGGGGAAAACTCCTATGATATGGAAGATTACAAGACGGCATGCGCATTTCTTATCGGAAATGAAGGAAACGGTCTGACAGAAGAAACTGCGGCATGTGCGGATCGGAAAATACTGATCCCGATGGAAGGCGGCGCAGAGTCGCTGAATGCAGCGGTGGCTTCGGCAGTACTTATGTTTGAAGCGGGCAGACAAAGGCGGAACAAGAGAAAATAAGGCGGCGCGAGTCTGTAAATGATGATCAAAGTAAATGAAAACAAATGTGAATAATTGAAAGTAAATAAATACAGATAAAAAATAAATGAAAAGAGAGGATAAGACAATGGATTTAAAAGGAAGACATTTTTTGACACTGAAAGATTTTACACCGGAAGAGATCATTTATCTTTTGGACCTTGCCGCAGAATTAAAAGAAAAGAAGAAAAAAGGGATACTTGTCGATCATCACAGAGGGAAAAATGTGGCGCTGATCTTTGAAAAAGACAGTACGCGTACACGCAGTTCTTTTGAGATAGCGGCACATGATCTCGGAATGGGGACGACTTATATCGGAACGATGGGATCTCAGTTCGGGAAGAAAGAGAGCATCAAAGATACGGCAAGAGTACTTGGAAGAATGTATGAAGGAATCGAGTACAGAGGATTCGGACAGGAGATTGTCGAAGAGCTGGCTCAGTATGCGGGAGTACCTGTATGGAACGGATTGACAAACGAGTATCATCCGACACAGATGCTGGCAGATATGCTGACGATCCGTGAACATTTCGGGAAACTGAAAGGTCTGAAACTTGTATATATGGGAGATGCCCGTTATAATATGGGCAATTCGCTCATGATCGCCTGTGCAAAACTCGGACTTGATTTTGTGGCGTGTACGACAGAAGACTATTTCCCGAATGAGGAGCTTGTAGAGGAGTGCCGCGTATATGCAAAAGAATCAGGTTCTGAAATTACATTGACAAGCGATGTGAAAGAAGGAACAAAAGGCGCTGACGTCATCTATACAGACGTATGGGTATCTATGGGAGAACCTGACGAAGTGTGGGAGAAACGGATCAGAGAGCTGACTCCGTACAAAGTAACAAAAGAAGTGATGGAAAATGCAAAACCGGAAGCAATCTTTCTTCACTGCCTTCCGGCGTTTCATGATCTTGGAACGAAAGTCGGAAGAGAGATCGGCGAGCGTTTCGGAATCACAGATATGGAAGTGACGGACGAGGTATTTGAGTCTGAACAGTCGAAAGTGTTCGATGAGGCGGAAAACCGGATGCATACGATTAAAGCGGTTATGGATGCTACATTGAAGTAAAAAATAAGTAGAAAAGAAGATAAAAACAGAGAAGATACAAAGGCAAAAAGCAAGAAAGATAAAGACAACGAAAAGCTGAGAACGTAAAAAAGATAAAAAGTCGAGAGAATAAAAAGACGAAAACTTGAGAAGGCAAAAAGCAAGAAAGTAAAATCAGAGAAGGCGAAAAGCAGATAAAATTATGAAAGCAGAGATTTTGAAAATGCTGCGGGAAGCAGACGGGTACATTTCGGGGCAGGAAATCTGTGAGAAGTTCAATGTGTCGCGCACTGCGGTCTGGAAGGTGATCCGCCGGCTTCAGGAAGACGGCTACGAGGTGGAAGCTGTGCGAAACAAAGGGTATCGCATGGTGGAAAGTCCCGACATTTTGACAAAAGAAGAAGTGGAAAGCTGTATGCATACGGAATGGGCGGGAAGAAATGTCGTATGTTATAAAGTGACGGATTCAACGAATCTGCGCATCAAGCAGATGGGAGATGAAGGCGCTTTAGCCGGAACGCTGGCTGTGGCGGAAGAGCAGACGGCGGGAAGAGGGCGCAGAGGACGTTCGTGGGAATCACCTGCCGGAGCGGGGATCTTTATGTCGGTTCTTTTAAGACCGAAGATCACGCCGGATAAAGCGTCTATGCTGACGATCGTGACGGCGTGCAGTACGGCGAAAGGAATAAAAAAATATTTTGAAAATGAGGGAGCTCCTGTCCGGATATTCAGATTAAGTGGCCGAACGATCTCGTTGTCAACGGGAAAAAACTGGCAGGTATTCTCACGGAGATGAGTACGCAGATCGATTATATCAATTATGTGACCGTCGGGATCGGAATTAATGCAAACACAAAAAAAGTTCCCGGAAGAATTAAAAGATCATGCAACATCGCTGTATCTTGAATGCGGACATATGGTGAAACGAGCGTCTGTCATTGCGTCGATCATGAAATGTTTTGAGGAAGATTACCGCCTGTTTCTTGAGACGGAAGATTTATCCGGACTGATGGAAACGTATATGTCGATGCTTGTCAACCGGGATCGGGACGTTCTTGTACTTGATCCAAGCGGAACATATAAGGCAAAGGCACTGGGGATCGATAAAAACGGAGAGTTGATCGTGAGAAGGGAAGACGGAACTTCGGAACATGTCTATGCCGGAGAAGTCTCGGTCAGAGGTGTGTACGGTTATGTATAAATGCATGTGCGGGATAAGAAATGCATGCATAGGATAAGCTGAGAGATATGGATGAGTATAGACGAACTAAATGCAGATTTTAAGTTCGGAAAAAAACAGGAAAAAGAGAGGTAATGTATGGAAGAAGAGGTTGTGCTTTGTGCGGCAAGCGCATATGAACAGAAATTTTATTTGAATCCTCAGTTTGAGTCGCTGCCGGAAGCAGTGCGTCAGGAACTGCAGATCATGTGCGTATTGTATACGGAAGATGTGGGAGGCATTCTCCTTGTCGTATATGATGAAGAAGGAAATCTCGAGTTAAAAGTAGAGCACGAAGAAAATGATTTTGCTTTTGATGAGATAGGAAGTGTGCTGAAGATCAAACAGCTTCAGCAGACGAAAAGAGAATTGTTTGAATCGCTTGAAACATTTTACAGGGTGTTTTATCTCGGAGAGGAGTAGGGTGTGGAATTTTTACAAAAGGTCATCCAACTGTATGCTGAGAGAAAAGAATGGTTTCTGGATTTGTTTGCGGCACATGTGGGGCTGGCTTTAACGGCGGCTGTGAGCGCGGGGATCATAGGACTTCTTTTAGGGATTTTTATTTCGGAACATAAAAAAGCGGCAGGTCCCGTTCTGACGATCGCAAATATCGGTTATACGATTCCGGCGATCTCACTTCTGGGAATGCTGATCCCGGTTTTGGGGATCGGAGATAAGACGGCGATAACCGCTCTTACGATTTACGGCATCATGCCGATGGTGCGAAATACGTATGCGGGAATTACCGGCGTCGGGGAAGAAGTAGTCGCGGCGGCGGAAGGAATGGGGAGCACGCGCTTCCAGATCATGACAAAAATCAAACTTCCACTGGCAGCGGGAGTCATCATAGCAGGCGTAAGAAATATGGTCGTTATGACAATCTCTGTGTCGGCGATCGCGTCGTTTATAGGAGCGGGAGGTCTTGGAGTAGCGATTTACAGAGGTATTACGATCTATGATTCGGCAATGACGTTTTGCGGTAGTTTTCTGATCGCGCTTCTGGCGATCGTAAGCGATCTTTTGCTCGGATTGCTGGAACGGAAAGTGAAAAAGAAAACAGGCATAAAAAACAGATAAAACAGGAAAACATAAATAAAAAAACATAAATAGAAAAATATAAATAGAAAAATATAAACAGAAAATCATAAAAGGACACTATGAATAAGGAGGCAAAAGATGAGATTAAAGAAGATCACGGCGCTTTTTCTGACCGGCGCGCTTATACTTTCGATGGCCGGATGCGCGGGAAACGGAAGCAAAGATAAGAAAGAAGGAAGTGCGGGAAACGAAGCTCAAGAACCGGTTAAGATCGCCACAAAGCCGATGACAGAGCAGTTTATCCTCGGAGAAATGTTGAAAAAGCTTATCGAGGAGAAGGCAGGTTATGAAGTAGAACTTACAAAAGGTATCGGCGGAGGAACGAGCAATATCCAGCCGGCAATGGAAAAGGGAGAGTTTGATCTCTATCCGGAATATACATCCAGCGGATGGATTCTTGTGCTCGGACATAAGGCAGGTGAAGTAAGCGATGATAAGATGCTTGCAAAACTTCAGGAAGAATACGAAGAAAAATTCGATATGACGTGGGTAGGGCTGTATGGTCAGAACAATACGTATGCCGTTGTCGTAAGAGAAGATACGGCAAAGAAATACAATCTTGAGACATGCTCGGATCTGGCGGCGGTTTCGGATCAGCTTGTTTTCGGAGGAAACCCGGATTATATCGAGAGAGCGGACGGTCTTCCGGGGATGTCTGCGGCGTATGGATTTCAGTTTAAAGAGATCAAAGATATTGATATCGGTTTGAAATATCAGGCGCTTAGAAACGGTGATATTGATGTGACGAACGGGTATACGACAGACGCTCAGATCAGTCAGGATGATGTGAGAGCGTTAAAAGACGATAAGTCTTATCAGGTAAATTATTTTTGTTCAACGGTTGTCCGCAAAGATGCGCTTGAAAAATATCCGAAGCTCAAAGAGACGTTAGAGCTGATGGACGGAATTCTTACAGATCAAAAAATGGCGGAACTGAATTATCAGGTTGAGGAAGAAGGACGTGACGAAGCGGAAGTGGCGGAAGAATTTTTAAAACGTCCGGGTTACTGTAAAATATTTTCCGAAAACCGTGAGAACAGAACCGTTTGAAGAAACTTTCGAGAAGAAACAAAAAAGTACAGGGGAATGAATGCGTATGGAAATGATACGTCTGGAACATGTGACGAAAAGCTTTGGCAGATATAAAGCATTGGATGATGTGAGCATTGTTGTGGAAGAAGGCGAATTTTTGACGGTGATCGGCAGATCGGGATGTGGAAAGACGACGATGCTTCGGATGATAAACGGATTGCAAAAGCCGGATTCGGGAAAAGTATATGCGGCAGGGGAAGACGTAGGAGAGGCAGATTTGATCCGGCTTCGAAGAAAGATCGGCTACGTGATACAAAATAAAGGGCTTTTTCCTCATATGACTGTTGAAAAAAACATTATTTACGTTCCTGTTATAAGCGGACAGAAGGATAAACGGCAAAACCGGAAACTGGCGGAAGAATTGATCGGTCTGGTCGGTTTGGAGCGTGAGATGCTTGACCGTTATCCCGAAGAACTCTCCGGAGGTCAGCAGCAAAGAGTCGGGATCGCAAGGGCGCTTGCGTCCCGCCCGAAACTTCTTCTGATGGACGAGCCATTCGGGGCGCTGGATGAAATTACAAAGCGGGCTATGCAAAATGAACTTCTGGCATTACAGAAAAAATTAGGAATGACAGTCGTGTTTATTACGCATGATATCAGGGAAGCGATGAAATTGGGAGACCGGGTTCTTGTGATGGAGCAGGGAAAGATCGCGCAGTGCGATACGCCGGAAAATGTAAAGAAAAATCCGGCGGATGAATTTGTGAAAGAACTGATCGGATGAAAAAACTATGAAAAAACGTAATCTGACAAAAGGAAATGTGACGGCTGTAATGCTGCTGTTTGCCGTGCCGATGATCCTTGGAAACATCATGCAGCAATGTTACAATCTGGCAGATACATGGATTGTCGGGAGGTTTGTCGGCGCGGAAGCGCTGGCGGCTGTCGGAAGCGCATATACGCTTATGACGTTTTTAAATTCGATCCTGATCGGCATGTGTATGGGGAGCGGAGCGCTTTTTTCAATCTGTTATGGCCGAAGAGCGTTAAGAAAACTAAAAGAATATATTGTTTCATCGTTTGTGCTTATTTTTTCAGTGACAGTGATTTTGACGATTGTTTCATATGTGTGCCTTGATCCGATTCTCACGCTGATGCAGATTCCGGCGGATATTTACGGACTGATGCGCTCTTATATGGGCTGATCCTCGCCGGATTGATCTTTGTTTTTCTCTATAATTATTTTGCGTTTCTGCTCCGTTCATCGGGAAATTCGGTGATTCCTCTGATTTTTCTCGGCGTCGGAACTGCGCTTAATATCGGACTGGATTTTTTCTTTGTCGCAAAACTCGGGCGCGGAGTGAAAGGGGCGGCTGAGGCAACGGTTCTTGCTCAGGCAGCGGCAGGACTTGGAATCGCATTATACGCTCTTGTGAAAGAACCGGAACTTAACATGAAGAAAATGAAAGAAGAGGGGATCGGTATAAGGGCAGATCTTTTGAAAGAGATCTTTTCTTATTCTGCATCGACGGGAATCCAGCAGTCTGTGATGAATTTCGGGATACTTATGGTTCAGGGACTTGTGAACAGTTTCGGAACATCGGTTATGGCGGCGTTCGCTGCAGGGGTAAAGATTGATACATTGGCATATATGCCGGCACAGGAATTCGGGAATGCATATTCGATATTTATCTCGCAGAATTATGGGGCGGATAAAAAAGAACGGATCAGAAAAGGAACAAAAAGCGCTGCCGTGACTGTCATAATGTTTTGCGCGGCGGCATCTGCGGCAGTCTTTTTCGGAGCAGAGTTTTTGATGGGGATTTTTATTGATCCGCAGAAAACACAGATCATTCAGATCGGAACAGGGTATTTGAAAACAGAGGGAGCGTGTTATTGCGGGATCGGAATCCTGTTTTTGCTCTACGGATATTTCCGGGCAGTGGAAAGACCGAAAGTTTCTCTTCTTCTTACGATCCTCTCACTTGGAACACGGGTTGTCCTTGCCTATGCATGTGCGCCGTTGTTCGGCGTTGGAGCGATCTGGACGGCGATACCGATCGGCTGGGCGATGGCGGATGCGGCAGGAATCATCCTGTTAAGACGCGGCGAGCGTACTAACAGGATGAATGAAATTATGTAATTGTCGTCTGTCAACGTATAAACTGTTTTCTGTAAGCGGTAGGAGTCATGCCGCATATTTTTCGGAAACATTGGGAAAAATAGCTTGAAGAAGAGAAGCCGCACTGTTTTGCAATCGCTGCCTGGTTCAGATCCGTTGAAGTAAGAAGTTCCTGACTTGTGAAGATCCGTTTCTGAGCAAGATAGTTCATAGGCGCGATCCCGTAAATTTCGGTAAATGTATGGGCAAAATAATATTTATTCAGATGGGTCAGCTCCGCAAGTGTGTCAAGAGTGATGTTTTCTCTGAAGTTAGAATCGATGAAGCGCTTTGCGTAACTGCATTCGCGGGTAATCTTTTTTGAGGAAGGAAGCATTTCTACGGGCGATCCGGTATGTCGTGAAAGTTGAATGATGAGAGCTTCGAGAAGATTTTGACAGATCGTCTCGTAGCTTTCTTTTTGTTCGTCCATCTCCCGGAGGATCGTATGAAAGTAGAAGTCGAGATTTTCGGAGAAATCTTCGCACTGTATATTTAAATATTCTTTGTCGTTATAAATAAGAAAGTTTAGTCCCTCCACGCCGAGGACAATGTATTCCAAGGGAGAATTTTTGTCTGAAACTTCCGTGTGGCGGATGCTCGGTTGATGATGATCAGATTCTGTTTTCGGATCGGAAATGATTCTTCTTCTACAATGAAGCTTCCGCATCCGTTCAGTACGTAAAAAAGCTCGGAAAAATAATGGGTGTGCGGGTAGCTTTCCCAGTCTTGTTCGTACTTTGAATAACTGGAGTAGAGCAGGCGGTACGGCATTTGCGAAAATGTTGTTTCCTGATTAGAAGTGTTGAATGAATGTCGTATATTTCCCATAAATACAGCCTCCGTTGTTTATCTGGAATAGTTTAGAAATTTTGTTTTTAACTAAAAAAGTAAAAAATTAATGTGTTTATTATAGTGAATTCTTAAAAAAAAATCAAGGGAAAATGGATGTATTGTAGAAGCGGCGAAAAAAGAAATTATATATAATGCACAAAAAAATAAATATAAAAAAGTTTTTGTCGGAAAAACGCAAAAAAAGTCGGGGGAAATACAAAAAAGCAATATTTATAAAAAAAAGGACAAGAATGGGTATTGAAAAATTATCGGATTTCGTTTATTCTAAGACCAAGAGAAACAAATCGTTAAATAAAGGAGGACCAACGATTATGAAAAAGAAAAAACTGATCAGTCTGTTACTTGTTGCTTCTATGGCATTCAGCCTTGCAGCTTGTGGTTCATCAGGCGGAGACGACAAAGACGCTGACAAAGGTGGAGACGAAAAAACACTGAAGGTTGCAGCGGTAGAAACAGCTTACGGCGCAGACATGTGGAAAGAAGTTTGCTCAGCATTCGAGAAATCTCACGAAGGCGTTAAGGTTGAACTTACAATCGACAAAAAGCTCGAAGATGTAATCAACCCGCAGATGAAATCCGGCGAGTATCCGGACGTGATCTTAAGAGCTGTAGGAGCTGAATCGGGAATCACAGAGACATTCGTAAAAGACAACAACCTTGTTGATCTGACAGATGTTCTTGATATGACAGTACCGGGCGAAGAAGTAACTGTAGGAGACAAGATCCTTCCGGGATTCGTTGAGAATACAATTACAAATCCGTACGGAGACGGAAAAACATATCTGATGCCGATGTTCTACGGCCCATGCGGACTGTTCTACAATGCAGGACTGTTTGAGGAAAAAGGCTGGGATGTTCCGACTACATGGGATGAGATGTGGCACTTGGCGACAAAGCGAAAGAAGAAGGAATCGCATTGTTTACATATCCGACAACAGGTTACTTTGACGCATTCTTCTATGCTTTGATGCATGAGACAATGGGAGACGATTTCTCTAAAGCGCTGACATATGAAGATGGTATCTGGGATACAGAAGGCGCTAAACAGGCATTTGACATTGTTGCAAAACTTGCTACATATACAGAAAAAACAACACCGGCTAATGCAAACGACAACGATTTCCGTAAGAACCAACAGCTTGTACTTGACAACAAAGCGCTGTTCATGCCGAACGGAAACTGGGTAATCGGCGAGATGGAAGATGCTCCGAGAGCAGACGGATTCGAGTGGGGATTCACAGCTCTTCCGGCTGTTAAAGAAGGCGGAGAGAGAGCTTCTTACACATTCTTCGAGCAGATCTGGATGCCGGCAGAAGCAAAAGAGCAGGATCTCGGAAAAGAATTTATCGCTTACCTGTACTCTGATGAAGCAGCTAAGATCTTCTTCGATAAAGGCGGAGCAGTTCAGCCGATCGAAGGAATGTCTGATATGATCACAGATGATAATACAAAACTGTATTACTCAATCTACGACACAGGCGCAGTTGCAGTTATGGATGCATTCGCAGCAACAGAGCCGATCGAAGGTCTTACAACACGTTCTACATTCTTTGATCCGGTTAACTCTCTTGTAACTGGAGACAAGACAGAGCAGGATTGGATCGATCAGATCAAAGCTGACAGTGCTAAATTCCATGAAGCGCTGAAATAAATAAAAAAATAAATCACCGGAAATTTACCGGTTCTGATGACCGGAAGAATATCACAGGTGTAGGCGGCGGTGAATCTGTTTTCACCGCCCGTTTTATCCTGACAGGAGATGAATTAATGAAAGCAAGAAAAGGAAAAGGGCTGTTTGTATTTTGCTGTCTTGCCCCGGCAGCGATATTGTTTATCGTATTTATGATCCTGCCTACGATCGATATTTTCCGTATGTCTATGTTTAAATGGGGTGGATATACAGATAATAAGACATTTGTAGGATTGGACAACTTTAAAATACTTTTCAAGAGTGACAAATTTTATCAGGCGTTCCAGAACTCGATTTTGCTGATCGTTCTTGTTACACTTGTAACATTTACATTTGCGCTTGTATTTGCTTATATTTTGTCACGGGAAAAAATTAAAGGAAAAACATTTTTCAGTGTTATTTTCTACATTCCGAACATTTTGTCGGTAGTAGTTATCAGTGCTATTTTCTCGGCAATCTATGATCCGAACCTTGGACTTTTGAACTCTTTTTTGAATCTGTTCAAAGGAGCGGAAAACCCGACGCTTTGGCTTGGAGATCAGAAGATAGTTATTTACAGTATTGTGATTGCACTTGTATGGCAGGCAATCGGTTACTATATGGTTATGTATATGGCAAGTATGGCAAACGTGCCGGAAAGCTTTATGAGTCGGCGGCTTTGGAAGGCGCGGGAAAGATCAGACAGTTCTTTACGATCACAATTCCGCTGATCTGGACAAACATCAGAACAACACTTACATTCTTCGTTATCAGTACGATCAATATGAGTTTCCTGCTTGTAAAAGCAATGACAAACGGCGGACCGGACGGAGCGTCAAATGTATTCTTAAGTTATATGTATCAGGAAGCGTACACGAACTCTTCCTATGGATATGGTATGGCGATCGGTGTTATGGTATTCCTCTTCTCGTTTGCACTTGCGGGAATTCTGAATGTGGCAACAAAACGTCAGGAAATCGAATTTTAAGGGAAGGAGATCAAGATGGGAAAAACAAAAGTAAAAGAGTCAAAAAAACCATTGACACTTTCAAAAGTGGTAGTATATATCTTATTAATTCTCCTTGCGATCACAATTATCATTCCGGTCGGCTGGGTATTTGTTGCATCTGTTAAGCAGAATTCAGAGTTTTACGGAAGTCCGTGGGTACTTCCGGAGAAGATTTATTTCCAGAACTTTATCGATGCGTGGGAGAAGGCGAGCATGGAACTTACATGCTCAACTCAGTGATCGTAACAGCGCTTGCATTGCTTTTGCTGATCGTGATCTCTCTTCCGGCGGCATATGTATTGTCCAGATTCAAGTTTAAAACGTCAAAATTCTGGAACGTACTTTTTATGGCAGGCCTGTTCATTAACGTAAGTTACATTGTTGTACCGATCTTCCTTATGCTCAATAACTGGGATAAAACGCTTCGTCAGCTCACAGGAGGTACGTTCTTTTTGAACAACCTGTTTGTGCTGGCTCTTGTGTATGCGTCTACGGCGCTTCCGTTTACGATCTATCTTTTGTCCGGATATTTCAGATCTTTGGCAAAAGATTTTGAAGAAGCCGCTTATGTAGACGGAGCAAGTTACTTTACAACGATGGTAAAGATTATTTTCCCGATGGCAAAACCGAGTATTGTTACGGTAATCTTGTTCAGTTTCCTGTCATTCTGGAATGAATACATTATTTCAATGACACTTCTGACAAAACCGGAACTGAAAACTCTGCCGGTAGGACTTATGAACTTGATGGCGGCGCAGAAATCTGCAGTTCAATACGGTCAGATGTATGCAGGTCTTGTTATCGTTATGCTGCCGACGTTGATTTTGTATATCTGTGTACAGAAGAAACTGACACAGGGTATGACACTCGGCGGATTGAAGGGGTAGGAGGTTGATATTATGGATGAAAGAACAAAACAGGTTTTAGTAGGAATCATTGTTGCTGTTATTTTTATCGCGTCTGTAGCCCTTATCATTATCGGTCAGAAAAATATCGGACCGCAGGGGCTTCTGACAATGCTTGCAGGACTTGCGGGTCTGATCGGACTTCTTGCTTTTTATAATCATAAATATAAATAGCAAAATATAACAGAAAACAGAAAAAGAAAACAGGAAAGAACAAAGAGGGTATAATTCATGGAAAATTCAAAAGGACTTGTGACCATCCCTACAGATCTCGACGTTGTTCCCGAGACTTTGGAACTGATGAAGCGCTGGGGAGCAGATGCGATCAGAGACTGTGACGGTACAGATTTTCCGGAGGCGCTCAAAGACGCAGACGCGGAAATTTATTCTACATATTATACGACAAGAAAAGACAATGAGTGGGCGAAGGCAAATCCGGAAGAGATACAGCAGATGTATCTTATGACGCCGTTTTATACGGCTGATTCCGAGAGTCTGTCGATTGAGATCATGAAAGGTCTTTATCCTGACATGCTCAGTCCGAATACACGGGATGACATTAAGCGTTGGTGGGAGGTTGTAGACCGCACGACAGGAAAAGTCGTTCCGACAGACGAGTGGGATTATAATGAAGAGGAAGGAAAGGTTACGATCAAGGCAGTTCCGTTCCATGAGTATACTGTGAGCTTCCTCGCCTATATCATGTGGGATCCGGTGCATATGTACAATGCCGTAACAAATGACTGGAAAGATGTAGAGCATCAGATCACCTTTGATGTCCGTCAGCCGAAGACACATGAGTATACATTGAAACGTCTGAGAAAATTTATTGAGGATCATCCGTATGTAAACGTACTTCGTTTTACAACATTTTTCCATCAGTTTACACTTGTATTTGACGAGCTTGCCCGTGAGAAATATGTAGACTGGTACGGATATTCGGCGTCGGTAAGTCCGTATATCTTAAAACAGTTTGAAGAAGAAGTGGGATATCCGTTCCGCGCGGAATATATTATCGATCAGGGATATTACAATAATCAGTATCGTGTTCCGAGCAAAGAATTTCAGGATTTTCAGGCGTTCCAGAGAAGAGAAGTTGCCAAGATCGTAAAAGAGATGACAGAGATCACGCACGAATGTGGTAAAAAAGCAATGATGTTCCTCGGAGATCACTGGATCGGAACAGAGCCGTTTATGGAAGAGTTTAAAACACTTGGTATTGACGCTGTTGTAGGAAGCGTAGGAAACGGTTCGACGCTTCGTCTGATCAGTGATATCGAAGGAGTGAAATATACAGAAGGACGTCTGTTGCCGTACTTCTTCCCGGATGTGTTCAACGAGAACGGAGATCCGGTCAAAGAAGCAAAATATAACTGGGTGACAGCAAGAAGAGCAATCCTTAGAAAACCGATCGATCGTATCGGATACGGCGGTTATCTTAAACTTGCGCTTCAGTTCCCGGAATTCCTTGATTATGTAGAGCAGGTATGCAACGAGTTCCGTACGCTTTATGCAAATGTAAAAGGAACGACACCGTACTGCGTGAAGAAAGTCGCAGTGCTTAACTGCTGGGGCAAGATGAGAGCATGGGGATGCCATATGGTACATCATGCACTGTATCAGAAACAGAACTATTCATATGCAGGAATCATCGAGTCGCTGTCAGGAGCGCCGTTTGACGTTGTATTTATCAACTTCCAGGATATTCTGGATAATCCGGCGATCCTTGACGATATCGATGTGATCATCAATGTCGGGGGATGCAGATACGGCGCATACAGGAGGAGAATGGTGGGAAAACCCGAAGATCATCGAAGCGATCCGCGGATTCGTTTACAACGGCGGAGGAATTATCGGTGTCGGCGAACCTTCCGGTCATCAGTATCAGGGACATTTCTTCCAGCTTGCTAACGTATTCGGTGTAGAGGAAGAAACGGGCTTCACACTCGGATACGACAAATACAACTGGGATGAGCATGAACACTTCATTTTGGAAGATTCTGAAGAAGTAGATTTCGGAGAAGGCAAGAAGAATATTTATGCTCTTCCGAGTGCAACGATCCTTGTGCAGAAAGAAAAAGAAGTACAGATGGCAGTAAACGAATTCGGAAAAGGACGCGCTGTTTATATCAGCGGACTTCCGTACAGCTTCGAGAACAGCCGTGTACTTTACCGTGCAGTGCTTTGGAGCACACACAGCGAAGATGAACTGAACAGATGGTTCAGTACAAATTATAATGTAGATGTACATGCTTATCCGAAGAACAACAAATACTGTGTTGTAAATAATACGGATGAGCCGCAGCAGACAACGATCTACCGCGGAGACGGAAGCAGCTTTGAGCTTGCTCTTGAGCCGAACCAGATCATCTGGTATGAGATCGCGTAATGTCTGGATCGTATCGTGCAGGCAGTGTTCTGCCGATTCATTTGCGGTCGTTTTGTTGGGGAACAGACGACGGCAGAAAAGTTTGTGAAAAAGAAAATAGAATGAATGAAAAAATATTACGGTTCATATGTATATATGAGCCGTAATATGATATTGGAGGAAAGCAATGGCGAAACGTGAGAAAAATCCGGCATCGGATAAAACGGGAAACGACACAGGCATCTCGTTGCTTGTGCTCGGTATTGTGAGCGTTATTTTCGCACTTTGGATTCCGATCGTCGGGATCGTTCTGGGGACTGTATCGCTTGTAAGAGTGCGGAAAAGAAATGATCTGTCAGGAACAGCCATGGCAAAGGCAGGAAAAGTCTTAAGTATCGCGGGAATATGTATAGCCGTTGTAAACTGGATTCTGGCAATCGTCCTTACATTTATGACGTTAGCATAAGCATGATAAGAATAGCATAGGAAAGAGGAGCAGACAGGAGAAATGTTAGCATACACATATGAAGAAAACGGAAAGTTTGTTTTGAAAGAGAAAGAAAAACCAACGCTGCAAAGTGAGGACGACGCGATCGTACGTGTGACTTTGGCAAGTATTTGTTCCAGCGATCTCCATATCAAACACGGCGCCGTTCCGAGAGCAGTTCCGGGGATAACGGTCGGTCATGAGATGGTCGGGATCGTGGAAGAGACAGGAAGGCGTGTGACAAAGGTAAAACCCGGAGATCGTGTCACTGTAAACGTCGAAACATTTTGCGGGGAATGTTTTTTCTGTAAAAATGGGTTTGTGAATAATTGTACGGATCAAAACGGCGGCTGGGCGCTCGGATGCCGGATCGACGGCGGGCAGGCGGAATATGTCCGTGTTCCTTATGCCGAGCAGGGGTTAAATAAGATTCCGGATTCGGTGACGGATGAAGCCGCTCTTTTTGTAGGAGACGTCCTCGCAACCGGGTTTTGGGCGGCGCGGATTTCAGAGATCGGAGAAGAGGATACGGTCGTCATTATCGGAGGAGGACCTACGGGAATTTGTACGCTTTTGTGCGTGATGCTTAAGAATCCCGAAAAGATTATTTTATGCGAAGTAGATCCGAAGAGGATCGCATTTGTAAAGGAACATTATCCGGACGTACTTGTCGTGAATCCGAAAGAGACGGATGCAGAACGATTCGTGAAAGAAAACAGCAGGCATAACGGGGCGGATCGAGTTTTGGAAGTGGCGGGAAGCTCGGATACATTTGAACTTGCATGGAAGGTCGCGCGCCCGAATGCGATTGTCACAGTCGTGGCGCTCTATGAAGAAAACCAGACGCTTCCGCTTCCGCAAATGTACGGGAAAAATCTTATTTTCAAAACAGGAGGCGTAGACGGATGTGACTGCGATGAGATATTGAAACTGATCGAGCAGGGACGTATCGACACAACGCCGCTTATCACACATACATTTCCGCTGGAAGAAATAGAACAGGCATATGATATTTTTGAAAATAGAAAAGATAATGTGATCAAGATCGCAGTCAGTCACATTTAATTGTGATCATCGTAATGTAATCACTTCGGTCTTTGATAGACATTTCATTTAGTCCTTCTTCGTATGCATACCCTGTAAGCGTCAGATTGTGTTTGCGGGCATAATAAAGGATCGAGCGGTAGATTTCGGGAAGTTTTCCCCAGTCACCGATGCAAAAAGCGCGCAGATATGTTCCGGCAGGCAGGATTTCATCATATACGTCAGAAGTTTGCGGGCAGTATGCAAAGAAGGAGTGATAGCTGTTAAAACTGTTTTTTTGGATATCTTCTATGGAAATACAGCTTCCGAAATTGTCATAAAGATGAAATAATTTTTTCAGGCGGAGAGAGAACTCCGCGGCGATGGAAAAATCGTCTTCGTCGTATTCTCCCGAAATAGGGGATGAGAAGATGATCTTTCTCTCGGGCAGCGTACAGCGTTCGATCGTTCCGTGCTGCGAATACATTCCTATTTTTAATCTCTCTGCTTTTTGTTCTAAAAAAGCCTGTGCAGATAAAAGCTGTTCGATGGACTCGTCGATCAGCTTTTTCTTTTTTGTCATCATCTCTGTAAAAGATTCGTCGGAAGGGCGGGATGAGTAATCTTTGATCTCGTCTATGGACAGACCGATCTTGCGCAATGTAAGGATCAGTTCTAACTCTGTAAATTGAAAGCATGTATAGTAGTGGTATCCGTTCTCTCCGATAATTTCGGGGCGGAACAGCCCGATTTCATTGTAATAGTGCAGCGTGCGTTTGTTGACTCCGGTCAGTTTTGCAAATTCCCCGGAAGAATATAAATAATTTTTTCGATTCATAAAAAACTCCTTGACTGTACAGTTACTGTACATTATATGATACATGATGAAAAGAAGAAAATCAATGATAAAGCGCAGAAAGGAGATCGGGATGGAGTTTATATGTGCCGAGGAGAAACAGTGGAAAGAGATAAAAACAATTTATATGGAAGCATTTCCGAAGCGGGAGAGAAAACCATATTTTGCACTGCGGCATTCCGTAAAAACGAAAAAAGCGGTTGTTATGGCAGCAACCGAAGGTGAACAGGTGTTGGGATTTATCGTCCTTATTCCATATAAAGATATGGTAATGGCAGATTATCTGGCAGTGTCATCTAAAGTTCGCAGCAGAGGAACCGGAAGTTATATTATGCAGAATGTGTGCAGGCAGTACAAAGATAAAAAAATTGTTCTTCTGATCGAGCGCCTTGATGATAAGGCAGAGAACAAAGAACAGAGGATTGCCCGCAGAAAATTTTATTTGAAAAACGGATTTACGTCGTCTGATATTTTTATAACGGGAGCAAGCGGGGAAATGGAGATTATGAATTTCGGAGAAAAGGTTTCGGAAGAAGCGTATATAGATCTGCAGAAATATGCGCTTGGAACGGTGATGTTCAGATTGTCCAAGATCAAAGTGGCAGAGAAAACGCCGCATAAGAAAAGAGAGGAGGCTGACCAGGGATGAAAACAATATTTTCAAAAGTAAAGTTAAGGTCGGGTCAGATCGTTCAGTTGTTTTTGCTTGTATTGCTGTCGGCAGTAGGGCAGATGCTTTTACCGTCGTTTTTGGCACAGATGATCAGCCATGGCGTGGCGGAAGGAGAAAACCGTATTGTCTGGATGTATGCCGTGATCATGGCGGGAGTAACATTGTTTTCCTGCGTGATCAGTTTTCTCTCTGTTAAGATTGCATCTTATATTTCTACAGATTTTGCGGCACAGCTTAGAACTCAGGTCTTTTCTAAAGTGCAGGAGTTCTCGGCGGCAGAGATGGATCGGTTCGGAACAGCGAGTCTTGTCACAAGAAGCACTTCGGATATTACGAATGTACAGAACTTTTTGACATTGCTGCTTAGAGTCGGATTGCTTGCGCCTATGATGGCTGCGGCAGGACTAGTGTTTTCCGCAGCTACGGGAGGAGAAGTCAGTTCGGTTCTTCTTGTCGCGATACCGGTTCTTCTGACTGTATTGACGATCATCATGGTACTGGCATCGAAGTATTCGATCCGTCTGAGAAAAAAGCTCGATCAGATCAACAGATTGTTTTTGGAATCGTTGGAAGGAGTACGCGTGATCCGCGCGTTTAATAAGCAGAAGACAGAAAATGCACGTTTTGAAGAGGCAAATGAAGATTATGCGATGACGGCAATGGCAGCAGGGCGGATCACAAGCCTTCTGATGCCCGCTATCAGTGTGATCTTCGGAGTGACGACGGCGGCTGTATTGGGCATGGGCGCATATTATGTAAGTACAGGCGCTATGGAAGTAGGTTCTTTAGTGGCAAACAGCCAGTATATCAGTATGGTACTTACATCTGTGATGATGCTGTCTCTTGTCATTATGATGTTTCCTACAAGTTATGCATGTGCGAAACGAATCGCGGAAGTTTTGCAGACAGACAGCTCGATACGGGGTGGAAAGTTTCAGATGGAAAATCGTCCGGTGCGCGGAACGGTTGAGTTTCGTCATGTGACATTCGCTTATCCGGGAGCGGATGAGCCGATCCTGAAAGATATTAGTTTTGAATCCCGTTCGGGAGAAGTTACGGCGATCATCGGAGGAACGGGACGGGGAAAATCAAGTATATTAAAACTGATCCCCAGACTTTATGATCCGATGTTCGGAGAAGTGCTGATCGACGGAGTGAACGCGAAAGAATACCGCACGGAAGATCTTCGTTCTTTGATCGGATACGTACCGCAGAAAAATGTTCTTTTCTCGGGAGATATTGCAGATAATCTTAATTTCGGAAATGAAAACGGAACGGAAGAAGACTGGAAACAGGCGGCAAAGACTGCCTGTGCGGATGAGTTTATCTGTAAGAAGAAAGAAGGATATCACGATTCGGTCGCCCAGGGCGGCACGAACTTATCCGGCGGGCAGCGTCAGCGTATGGCGATAGCGAGAGCGATGATGAAAAAACCGGAAATTTATGTGTTTGACGATAGTTTTTCTGCTTTAGATATGAAGACTGACCGTCAGCTCCGTCAGAATCTGAAGGAAAGCATCGAAGATGCAACGGTCATCATGGTAGCGCAAAGGATTAGCACAGTTCTTGACGCAGACCGGATATTAGTAGTTGACGACGGGCAGATCGTAGGAAACGGAACGCACAGGGAATTGTTGGATACTTGTCCGCTTTATCGGGAAATTGCAGAGATTCAGTTAGGAAAGGAGGCGCTTTGATATGAAAAATACGACAATATTTAAGAGGCTGCTGGGCTATTTAAAAGCGTACAGACTTCGGTTATTTTTTGTACTGCTTTCAGCAGTTATCAGCACTGCCTTTATGGTTCTTGCTCCGTTTCTTGTAGGAAAGGTGACGACGACGTTGTTTGCAAGTATTGCCGATAAAGTTTTTTACTGGGAAACGATCATCTGGCTTTTGGCGGCGTTGGTAGCGTTATATTTTGTATCACAGTTGTTTTCCTTTTTGCAGGGATTCGGTATGGCAAAGATCACTGCAAATGTGATGCAGACGATCCGCAGGGAAATCGATGAGAAAATGCATCGGCTGAAACTGAATTATTATGACGTTCATACACACGGAGATATTCTCAGTGTAATTACAAACGATGTAGATACGATCAACAATACGATCAGTCAGAACTTAACTTCGATCGTAACACAGGTTACGACTGCCATCGGCGTACTTATTATGATGCTGATGATCAGCCCGAAGCTGTCTTTGATCCCGATTGTTATGGTGCCTCTTTCTCTATTGAGCGCCGCAGGAGTGATGAAAGCGAGCGAAAAGTATTATGGAGAACAGCAGGAGCTTCTCGGTAAGCTGAACGGATATGTAGAAGAGATGTATAACGGACAGTCCGTTGTGCAGACGTTTAATTATCAGGAACGTGCGAAAAAGAAATTTTCTCAGTTGAATGACGCGCTTAAAAACAGTTCAAGAAAAGCGGAGACAACAGCAGGGGCGATCAGTCCGATTACAACTCTTGTGAATGATCTTGGGTATGTTCTTTGCGCCGCTTTAGGATGTCTCTGGCGATCGCCGGAAAGATCGCAGTCGGAAACGTACAGGCTATGTTGGAGTATACATGGCGTTTTGCAGAGCCGTTTTCCGCAATCGCCGGAATGGTAGGAAGTTTCGGAGCGGCAGCGGCAGCAGGAAACCGTATTTTCGGACTGCTTGACGCAGAAGAGGAAATTCCGGATTCAGACCAGTGCATCGTACCTGATGACCGCAGCGGTCGCGTTACATTTGAAAATGTGACGTTCGGATATACGCCGGATCATCTTTTGATGAACGGGATCGATTTGACGGTAGAACCGGGGCAGAAAGTTGCGGTAGTAGGACCTACCGGAGCGGGAAAAACAACGCTGATCAATCTTTTGATGCGCTTTTATGAGGTAAATAACGGATCGATCAAAGTGGACGGAACTAAGATCACGGATATGCCAAGGGAAGAACTGCGCGACAGATTCGGTATGGTTCTTCAGGATACATGGCTGTTTGAAGGAACGATCGGAGAGAATATCGGATATGCCGAGGATAATATGAAGAAAGAGAAAATAGTAGAAGCCGCGAAATCGGCATGCGCCCACAGTTTCATCAAAACACTCCCGGGCGGATACGATATGACGCTTAGTAAAGGAGCGGAGAACATTTCGCAGGGAGAACGCCAGCTTCTGACGATCGCAAGAGCGATCGCTTCCGATCCTGAGATCATGATCTTAGACGAGGCGACAAGTAACGTAGATACCCATACGGAAGTTCTTATTCAAAAAGCGATGGCAGAACTGATGAAAGGACGCACAAGTTTTGTGATCGCCCACAGACTTTCTACGATCCGTGACGCAGATATGATCCTTTATATGGAAGACGGAGATATCAAAGAAGTCGGAAATCATGAAGAACTGATGAAAAAGAACGGGAAATATGCGGCTCTTTATATGAGTCAGTTTGCGTAACCGGATTATAGAAATTTTACAGCGGGGCAAAGGAACTGAAATAGAGGGGAAAGATGCACTATTCGTAAAATACTGGAAATTCGTTGTTTTTTGTAAAAAACGCTTGCAGAAAGTAAAAAAAGAAAGTATATTATCAAATGGGAAAAATAGTGTAACAGAATAACAACCGGAGTCTTGCGTGATCTATTCCACAACTCTCCGGTTATATTTATGTAAAGGTATATTTTGTAAGGAGGGAAAGCATGAAGATGCAGAAGAACAAGAAACTTGTGCAAGCTGCTGCGGTAGGACTTTCAGTCTGTGTGCTAGCAGGAGGCGGTCTGTTCGTATGGAATATGTACGGCAAAAATGCAGAAGAAAATGAAAAGCAGATCGTATCAGATGAAGTTGCGGAAATTGAAAGCTTGAATTCACGCGACAATGTTGTAGATTTGGAGGAGCTTTTCGAGGGAGAAAAGGCGTCGGGAAAAGAAGATGTGACGAGCGAGAAAACAGAGAAGAAAGAAGATTCTTCGACGAAGTCAGGCTCTTCTCAAAAGTCGGATTCTTCTAAGCAATCAGGCGGGGCAAAAAAACCGGAGTCATCAAAAGATACAGATACATCAAAGAAGCCGGATAAGAAACCATCCAAACCGGACGAGAAGCCATCAAAACCGGATGAACAACCGTCAGAACCGGATGACAAGCCGTCTGTGCCGGATGAGAAGCCGTCTGTGCCGGATGAGAAGCCGTCCGTACCGGATGAGAAACCGTCCGTACCGGATGAGAAACCGTCCGTACCGGATGAACAACCGTCAACCCCGCAGAAACCGGCATTGCCGCAGGTGAATGAACCGGGGTGGATCACAGGTATATATTAAGGAAGGAATATGAGAGGGATGAATCAAAAGAGAAAGAGATTAGGGTTATGGATACTTTTTCTGGCGGCGCTGCTTTTGACGCAGTTCACCGTTCCGGTTAAGGCATCCGAGCCGCAGATACAAGATGTAAACATACAGATGGTTGGAGGCAGATTCGTACGATCGATCCGATGGGGCTGCGAATGGTTGCCTGCATCAAGAAATCATATATTCAAGAGTTGGAAAAAAGCGGAGCGACGGTAAGTTATGGAATCGTACTGCTTCCGAAAAAGTATTTGACAGAAGGTCAGGCATTGACGCTTGACGGCAAGTACCTTTATAACGGCTCGGTCTATAAGCCGGCAAAAGTACCGGCAGTAAAGAAATTTTCAGAAGACAATGATAGGATTTACTTTACAGCCGTTTTGGCAAATCTGCCGAAAGAAAGATATAAAAATGATTACGCGGCGAGAGCTTATGCAGAAATCACGAGAACTGTGACAGAAGACGGCGGAAAGAAAAAAACAACGACAGAAGTTGTATACAGTGAGAGTGAAATCGACCGTCAGGTATATCGGATTGCAGAAGAGGCTGTAAACGGAACTACAGAGACGGAAGAGACAAAACAGTGGCTTCAAGATAACATTCTCGCTCCGGTAGATACGCCGGAAGAACTGCCGGAAGAAGAAAAAAAGATCTCGTTTCGTCTTGGAAAAGTGTCCGGTGTGACACTGTACCATAAGACAACGTCAGAAGCCGGAGTGGAAACTGTAGAAGAAGTATCACAGTTTAATCTTACAGAATTTAAAAAAGAAGATTATCTTGTGAAAGTTGAGATGGAAGATCAGCCTGAGATATTTGCGGGAATTACGGAAGTGATCGCACCGCAGACAGAAACAGGAAAAGTAAGTTTTAAACTTGACAGAAAAGATTATACTACTTCTCAGGCAGGACAAACGATCGAAGGCGCGGTTGTAGAGTTTGGTACGAAGTCTAACGATAAAGTATCTACAAAATATATTACGATGCAGTCGCTGATCGATCAAATGAAGGCAAATCCAGGCGGAACTTATACTCTGGAGCATGATATAGACGCAAGTATGGTTCAGGGAGATGATTACCTTGTTCCGACATTTAGCGGTACGTTTAACGGAAATGGATATAAGATCAAAGGTCTGACAACAACTCTGTTCGGAACGGTTTCTGGAGGTAAGGTACAAAATGTTAAACTTGAAAATGTTTCCATTACAAAAGTAAACAGTTATAAAGATGCAGGTGGTGGAACAATAGCGAATAAAGCTCAGAAAGATGCTGTGATCGAGAACGTACATGTAAGTGGAAGTTTGAAAAGTACAAACAGCCGAGAACTTCTCGGAGGTCTTGTAGGGCGTATGGATTATGCGAAAGTAAGTAAATGCTCTGCTAATCTGGAGATTACAGGATCTTTCAATACGACGGGCGGACTAATCGGTCAAATGTCCAATCAAAATGAAGGTCCTAATATTGTAGAAAATTCATATGCTGTTGGATCAATTCGAGGAAATAGAACGAATGGGGCGCTTGGCGGACTGATCGGATGGCATAACTGTAAAACAAACTTTTCAGTAACAAATTGTTATGCCGCTATCAATATGGAACTGACTGGAACCAACAGACAGCCAGGAGGATTCATCGGATATATAGGAGAGCTGATGCGACAGGTGTACTAAAGAGCAATGTTTCATACAGTACCGGAAATGCAGGATATAAGTTTGATGGATCAACTGAAACTATCAAATATACTACGGCACAGATTGAAAATCTTTATAGTTTAAGAGAAAGCAGACTGAAAAGAGAGAGTAGTCGTACCGGAAATACGAATCTGACTCAGATCACAGATGTTACAGTGGATAAACTTTCACAAAAAGAGTTTTACACGAACATGGGCTGGAGTGAAGACGTTTGGGATTTTGCTCCTCTGAAAGAAGGAAAAACTCCAATCCTTAGAAACAATGACTCAAATATGACGACAATGCTCCAGACAAAGGAAATCGCATCGGCAGCCGACCTGAAGAATATTAAAAATGATTTGTCAGGTGTGTATGTTCTGACTACAGATATCGATATATCGGAATCAGCGTCGGGAACAGCGGTTATCCCGGGAATATTTAAAGGAACATTAAAAGGAAACGGCCATCAGATCATCGGTCAGAAGATTCCGTTGTTCGATACGTTAGATGGAGCGACGATTGAAAACGTGAAGCTTGTACAAGGCGAGATCAATCAGAAGGGAACAGATAAAGTTGCGGCTCTGGCAAAAACTTCACAGGCAGACACTCTTATCAAAGACGTATATGTCAGAGATATGAGCGTTACGGGACAAAGTAATGTAGCAGGTCTTGTTGCAAGTATGAATAAGACAACTGTAGAAGAATGTTCTGTCAACGCCACAGTAAACGGAAAACGTGCAGGTGGATTTGCGGCAGAGATTTTAGGAGATTCAGTCGTTAAAAACAGTTATGCAAGAAGAACGGCGGATAAAGAGACATTCGCAGCAACTGAAGGCGACCTGCAGGGCGGATTTGCGGCTGTCATTAAAAAGTCAGAGCTGATCAATAACTTCAGTGAGCTTACATTAAGTCAAAAGGCAGAGGAAAAACCGGAAGAGACACCGAAAAAATCATCTGAAAAAGCGGCGAAAACGGCATGTATGGTCGGTAATTTCGTTGCAGAAAGCGGAGTAGGATCAGAAGCGGTTACAAAAGCAGAGCACAATATTTCCTTTGGTCCGAAGGAATATTCTTTTGCAGGAAACAGTACGGCGGAAAATGTTTTAACGAACTATACAGAGAACTACGAGTATACAGGAAGCGTTTCAAATGATGAGGGAACTCAAACTCCTGAACATACAGGAAAAATCGATAAAGCGACAGCAGCGCAGATTACAAATAAAACCTTCTATATAGATACACTTAAATGGGATGAGAAGATCTGGTATCTGGATGATGTGGCAGGTGGAAAAAGACCTCGTTTAAAGGCAGAAGGTGATGTTTACGGAGCTGAGGAAGAAGATACTTCAAAAGGAGAGGGCTCGGAAGGAGATTCAAACAACGCGTCTTCGCAAGAAGTAGTACATACAGCGCCGGTACAGGATGAAGAAACGGAAGAGCCGCAGATGGCAGGAGAGACTCCGGCAGAAGTGATCAGTTTTATCGCGCAGAAAAATGCAGAAGAGATTGCGGCTATGGACAGTCTGGAATCTGTAAAGGATTATCAGGCAGATCGAAAACTGATTTATGAAACTTGCGGTTGTTTATGCCGTTCTATACATATGAACAGATCGTCAAAGACGGAAATAAGGTTGATCCGTCGCATGTATTAAATAAAAAGACGGTGCTTGCGGTCTATCCGATGGATGACCGTGGCAACAGAATTGTGGCATTATCCGATAAGACAGTTCAGGATATAAAAAAGATCCGTATTCAGTTTACAGATGAAACAACACCGTTGATCTATAATATTACATATATTGATACAAGGGAAAATATTGCTTCGTACAAAGTAGCGCAGATCCCTGTTCACTTTAACTTTAGAAACTATGTTGTCAGTACGACAACAACGCAGTTTAATAAACTATTGACTGCGGCAAAGGGATATGATTTTGACGGAGATATTGAAACGAGAGTTTCTCAAAAAGACAGCGCTTCTGTATTGTCGGTATACCGGAAAAATTATAACAATGTTGTCAAATCAGAGATGGAGCAGGTGCTTATTTCCATGGCGGCATCAAATCCGCAGTATCCGGTAAATACTACAAATAAAGCAGCAGAACTGATGGTAGAGGAAAATCTTATCGCAAATGGATATCTGAAGGACTTCCTCTATGCGTATAACTATATAGACCGTTGGTACGATTTTCAGATCGGCGGTATTAATATAAGAGACGTTGTGCTTTTTGACAACTCGATCTTAAAATCGGGCAAATCTCCGCGCAATCTTGTGGCAGAGATCGTACAGCTTAGCAGCAGCGGGGGACGTCAGGGAAATAGTACGCCGTCCTTCTACATCAACCGGATCTCACAGTATACGGGAATTTCAAACGTCGCTTCTTTCGTAGAATATTTTATGACTGCATACGCAGGATACACGGATGTAAACGACTGGATCATTGATAATTTCCAGGGCGGATTCATCGTAGAAGCAAGAGCGAATAATCCGAAGATCGATTCCAGATTATGGAGAATACTGAAAAACAATACGGTACAGAGAAACAACGAGCTGATCCTTCCGGTATTGTCTTATAAGACATCGAAGAACTTGTATCTGGCATCGTTCCCGACATCTCTTGTATATGGAAACTTGCAGATTTACAACGGATATCAGAATACAGATGAGTGGAGACAGCAGAAGAAGCAGCAGGTGATCAATCAGATCAATGATTTCAAGACAAGCTATGATAACTTCGTGGACGTTGCAGAAAACGGAGCACAGTCAATTAATAAAAGTAAATTCCTGATCGTCGATTCCTCTGCAAATAAAGATCACAGTCAGGATGTATTTCAGGAATTTTACAAACCGCTGCAGACGATGTGGAAGAGCAACAACGGAGCGGTAGCCGTAATATTCGGAAATCCGAATTATGATTACATTTATTATAACAGCTCTAACTTTATCGGAGATCTGACCGTCTTAAACCATGAGATGGGTCATGTGACAGATATGTGGATCTGGATGGAGAATAAAGGAAAACGTCCGGGACGTAACGGAGAGGACTATTCTAACGGATATGCGAACCAGGCAAACGTCGATTACAACATGAACTTTATGAAGACGTATGCAAGAGACGGCTCGATGGTGACAAACCTGACTCCGGACAGAATCAATACACAGGAAGAATTTAAAAGCTATTACAAAGAAGTGTTCGAGACGATCTATACGTTGGATTATCTTCAGGGCAAAGCGTACCTGGAGTTGACGCCCGCACAGCAGTCGGCGATCACATCGCAGCACAGATATGGAACGACGAACAATTACCAGAGTCGGAATCAGTCAAACAGTACATGGAGAACGATCGGCGCCGCCGAGCTTGAGAATATGAATCTTAAGACGTTGGACGATCTTTGGGATAATCAGCTGACGATCAGACCGGGACATCGGTTCGATCTTAGAAGTATGAACGATGTCGGCGTGAATAATCTCGGGGCATATCAGATCGACAGAGTGTGCTATGCAAGCTGGTACGTGCCTTACGTTGACGGAGGAACGCCGAATGCCCAGACATTTAGAAGAAACGGATACGAACTCGGCGGACTGTACGGATACAGCGACGGTCTTGTAGAGTATTTAAGTAACCGTACACAGACAGGAGATCTTGCATATTTCAAAAAGAAAATGCAGGATGAGAATTTCTCCTTTGAAACATACAGAAAGAATAAAAATAAAGAGATCGAAGAAAAGATCAAAAAGCAGAAAGAACAGGGCAACGCATATTTTGACGAGGAAGCGCTGATCGAATATTTGAAACAAAATATGATCAATTACGGAAATGGTATTAACTCCGGCGTTTCAACCGGAAACAATACGCTCAACAATATTAAAGAATCAAGAGAAAACGTATTCCGTTATCTGCAAAGAATTACGGATGAGTTCAGAAGTCCGGTTTACGCAGATACGGCAGAGTCAAGACATGCGGTAACGATTTCCACAGGGCAGGAGCTGATCGAGAAGATAAACGAGAACCCGAACGGATTCTATGTTCTTGAAAAGGACATTTCTATGGCGGACATTAATCTGACAGGAGAAGTTTATATTGACAAGACGTTTATCGGAAAACTGCAGGGGAACGGTCATAAGATTACAGACGCGCAAGGACCGCTCTTTGCAAAGATCGCCAACTCTTACGTTTCCGATCTTACGATCGTAAATAAAGAAGGCGAGACAAAGGACTGGTTCGGAAAGACAAAACAGTATACGATCATTGTCAATGAGCAGAAAAAAGAAACCGTTCAGGAAATTAAGACTTTAGAAGAATTAAAAACAGTCGGACAGAACAAATATACAAAATATGTGCTGAAAAACGATATTGACGCGTCATCCGTAACGACAGAGACGGCGGTTGTCAAAGGCATCTTCAAAGGAGAGTTCGACGGAGGCGGATTCACGATCAAAGGACTGAAAAAACCATTGTTTGAAAAAGTTCAGGAAGGAACAGTCCGCAACTTGAAGATCGAAAATGCAGAGATCAACAGTACAGAAGAAAGCAGCAAAAACGCAGTTATCACAAAAGAATCAAACCACGCTGTCTTTGAAAGCCTGAACCTGGCGGATATCAAAGTCAGCGGAGTGAGCTACAATGCGGTAGTGACAGGATATGATTATACAAGCTCTGTTTTCTCGAAAATACAGATCCGCAATGCGCAGATTACAGGTACGAAAAATTATAACGCCGTTTTGGCAGGCCGCGCATCCGGGTCGCAGATTCAGGATGTCTCTGTAATCGGAAGCAGTGTTGCACTTAGCGGAACAGACTGCGGCGGATTCATCGGAGAAGGCAAAAACGTGACGATCAGTCGCGTGTACAGCGATGCGGATATGACCGTTAATACATACACAGACGATAAGAACCGTACGCAGAGCGCCGGATTCATCGGCAATCTTACAGGCAAGAGCAGCGTAGAATATGTATTTGCGGCAGGAAAAGTAGACAATAAAACAAGCGAACAGCTTTATAACTTCATCGGTACGCCGGACGCGCTGAAAACGATGGTGAAAAACAGTTTTGTTATCCAAAACGCAGGCGGAGTATCGAATATCACAGACGGCGTAGGACAGGAGATCTTGCGTGAAGTAACGTCTCAAGAGGCGGCAACGTCAGATTTCTACAAAACATCAATGACTCTGAACGAAGAGACATGGAACTTGAGTTTAGTTCCGATGAAAGGTTATCCGGAACTGAAAGGAATGGAGAAGCGAGAGGTCATCTCCGTAAAAACGGCGGAGGACTTCATGAAGATGAAAGACTTCCCGACTCAGGAATACCGTCTGAAAGCAGACATCGATCTGTCAGGAACAGAACAGACAGGAAGCGTGATACCGGAATTTTCCGGTGTGCTCGACGGAGAGAATCATAAGATCACCGGTCTGAAAGCGCCGCTGTTCGGTCAGTTAAGCGGTACGGTGTCGAATGTACCATTGATGCAGGTGCGATTGAAATCGGAAACAGCGTAGATACGACTGTCGGTATATTTGCGAATACGATGACAAACGCAACTGTTGAAAAAGTCATGATCGCAAACGGAAGCATCAGCAGTACAGCAGGAAAAGCGGCGGGATTCGCAGGAACTGTGACAGACTCAACTGTGAAAAATATTTTCATTCAAGGAAGAGTAAATGCAGTTTCGACAGCGTCCGGTTTCGCAGAAACGTCCCACCATTCGGTTATGGAAAATATCTATGCAAACATAGACGTAAACGGGGCAGACGGCGCAGGATTCCTTGTGAACAGTACAGGTGAAAATAGTTACAAAAATATCTGTTCAATAGGAAACGTCGCAGAAAACATGTATAAACTGGCAAAAACAGACATCACGTTTACAAATGCTTATGAGTTGTCGGCAGCAGACGGAATCAGCTCTGCGGCAGAAGCAAACGGCGTGAAAACGATCGGAAAAGAAGTGTGGACGAAAGCGTTCTATACAGAAACACTTAAGCTAGATATATCCGTATGGGATGTAGAGAATGCAGAGACGAACGGATATCCGTTGTTGAAAGAGTTCAATGTGAACTTATCTCCGATGACTGTGGAAATTCAAAAACCGCAGGATATCCGGAAGCTGAACAAACTGCCGGAAGGAAGATTTACGATCACGGCAGATCTGGATTTCACAGAGTACGGCGCGGCAGAAATTACAGAAAACATTGCGGAAAACAGCATAGAAAACAACGCAGATATAAACGCGGCTGACAGCGTGGAAAACAGCGCGGAAAATCATGCGGAAGAAACAGCGCAGGCAGGAACGTGCCTTGTGACAGAGACGTTTACAGGAAGTATAAACGGAGGCGGCCACAAAGTAAGCGGCATGAAGAGCGCGATGTTCAAACAGCTTTCAGGAAAAGTAGAAAACCTTGAATTTAGAAATATTCTTGTGGATAATGAAACAGCAGGAGCAAATGTGCTTGCGGAAACGACGCACAATGCAAATGTGAAAAACGTACATTTCAACGGAATTACACTGCGAGGCGCAGGGTACACAGGTATGATTGGAAAAGATACAGGATCGACATTTAGTCAGATCAGTGTACAGAACGCAGACGTGACGACAAGAGCCGATTATGCAGGTGTGTTCGCGGCAAATGCGGCAGGAACTCAAATTTTCGATGTGCTGATCACAGATACAGAAGTGGCAACGTCGAACGCTTATGTGGGAGGATTCATAGGAAACGCTGAGAGAATCACCGCACAGAAAGTATTCGCAGATGCAGAGCTGGATATTCCGTATACTGTTTCCCCGCAAAATACGGCGGCGTTTATCGGTCAGGCATCGGAAGACAGCAAGATTCAATATAGTACGGCGGCAGGCGGCGTCTATCCGGAAGATCCGTCGTCAACAAGATATAAGCTGACGCATATGGATAACAGCTCTAATCTGAATGAACTAAAGGCATTTACAAATTGCTTTATTAACACAGATACGCCGGGATACGACAGCATAGCAAACGATCCGAAAGGTGTGACGCACGAAGCGCTTTGCGGTACAGAGTTCTATACAAATGAGATGCGCTTGTCTCAGGACGTATGGGATCTGTCGGATGTGGCAGGAACAGGAACGCCAAGCTTGAAGACGATGCCGGAAGAAGACGTGAGAGCGCCGGAGACAGCGCCGACGCCGGAAGAAGAAATACCTATGCAGGAAACAGCTCCGGAAGGATATACAGAGATCCGAACGGCAGAAGAACTGCTCGCGATCCGAGACAGTTCGGATAAATATATTTTAATGAGCTCGATTTCACTTTACGATGCAGAGCCGCAGGACGGCTCATTTCTCGGCGACTTCAAAGGAGAACTGAACGGAAACGGACTGACGATCCGAGAAGTTTACGGAGCGCCGTTGTTTAACACATTGTCAGGAAAAGTTGAAAATCTGAAACTGACAGACGTTAAAGTAGAAGCTGGAGTCAGAACCAAGGAGCAAATGCATTTGCGAAAACATTAAGCGGCGCGACAGTTTCAAAAGTAGCGCTCAAAAACATCCTCGTCGCAGGAGGTAATAATACAGGAGCGCTTGCAGGAACAGCACAGAATTCAACCGTAAGCGAAGTGTGGGCGGAAGGATTAAATGTCAATCCGTATGGACCGATACATGGACAGAATGATGCGATGGTTGGCGGCTTGATTGCCAAATTGAAAGGTGGATGCCATATCAGCGACAGCTATGTCGGCGGCGAGATAACTGTAAATGGCGAGACACAGGGCGGTGTATTCGGATATAATAGTAATATGGATAATGGACCTGAAAATACAGTGAAACAAGTTGTTTCTAACATGAAGACAAAAGCAATTTCCGGTCAGACAGACGGAGCAGGATTCATAGGAATGATTGGATATGATTATTCGTGGAGCACATGGATGAAAAACAGCATTGCAATCGGTGAAGCGGGAGTAAGCAGTGATCATGGAAGTGTCGGTCAGGCTTATCGTTTTGCGACAAAAGGGAACTCAGAATCGCCGATAAGATTTGGTTTGCAGAACTGTTATGAAGCGAATGTCAGTGGAAGAAGCAGTGTAGTTTCAGGTTACTTGGATGAGACGGGTAGGTATAAAGAAACATCGTTCTATCAGGATACTCTGAAATTCGACAGCTCAAAATGGAACTTTACATCTGTTGAGAAAAAAGGCCATCCGACATTAAGCTGGGTAGCAGACGCAGAACCGCTTCCGCCATTGCCGGAAGGTTCGGCAGTAACGACACATAAACAGTTGAAGACAGAAGTGCCGCAAGGATATACGGCAATCCGTACTCCGGCAGACTTTATGAAGATCGCAGAGAATCCGAGCGGAAAATACATTTTGATGAATAATATTTCACTGGAGCAGGTAAAACTCGCAGAAGGTCAGACGTCCTATATTATGAAGCGCTTTGAAGGAGAACTGGATGGCAATAATCAGGTGATCCACGGGTTAAGAGCATCGCTGTTTGATTCCATCAGCGGAACGTCAAGCAAAAAAGCAGTCGTGAAAAATCTGCGTGTGCAGAATGTATTTGTGAATGCAGGGTACAAGGATATTTTTGATTGGCAAGGAAAACCAGTACTTGCAGAGGCAAACGGACTCGCACGTGAAGTTAGCAACGGAAGGTTAGAAACTATATATATGAACTGCGTGAAGCTAAACGGCGGAGGAAATACAGGCGCTTTGGGTGGTTTGGTAAATGAAACCTATATCGGAAAAGTTTGGTTGGAAGGAATTGATATCAACAGTGGACTTAGCGAAGAAGAACTTGGAAGATTTAATCTTGTCGGAGGAGCAGTCGGAAGTTTATCAGGTTATAATTCCAAATTTGAAGATTCCTACGTAGAAGGTAAGATTATTATGGATAATAATCAGCAGGGTGGAGTTGCCGGACAAGTAAAAGCGGCAGTTGTGAGAAATGTGATAAGTAATGTGGAAGCGAGATCCAATAAACCGGATTCGTGGACAGAAAAAAGCGGATTTGTAGGAGATGTTAATACAAGTCTCCAATATGATAATCGTTGGTATCTTGACAGATGTATTTCCATAGGAAATTCAGGAAACAATTATAAGTTTTTAGGCAAAGATCTTAAGGCTGTTACAAAAAATAATTTGAATTTATGTTATGAAGTTACAGGAAAAACAGGAAGGTCTAACGTTACAGATGCAACGAGTCAAAGCGGTACACTGCTGACAATAGATAATATCAATAATGTAGAGTTGTATCGTGATACGCTTTCTTTTAATGACAATACGGCACAGGCAGATCCGAATGCATGGGATTTCAGTTCTGTTGCGGAAAAAGGCTATCCGACGTTAACATGGCTCTTGACATATGACGGCGCAGCGGCTACTATGGTAGAGCAGACACCTGTACAAGACCAGGAGCAGGAAGCAGCGCAGGATGAAAATCTTGCTGAAGCGGAAGTAAACTTACCGGAGCAGGATGAATATTTAAAAGAAGACTAAAAGATATATAGAAAAGAAGATGAGGAGGTATGGAAGTGAAAGAAAAATACGAAACTCCGATGATGGAGATGATCGAATTCAACAGAGAAGAAGTAGTTACTATGTCGGGTAATGGAGGTACTGAACCCCAACAAGGTGATAATTTTACAGATGATAGTATAATGGGAAGTTGGGGAGAGTAATTAGTCTGATATGAAACATTAAGAGATCCCCGCAGGCGTTGTCAGCAGGCGCGCTGCCGGGGGCTTTTCTGCCTTTTACTGTCTTTTGTCAGGGAAAAGCGTTTGAGAAAATAGTTGACAAAAGCAGTAACTTTGATACAATTTGACTATGGGAATGAAGTTCTCCCTTAGTGATGAAACTAAAACCGCTGATTTGGCTGATGACTTCTGCATTTTGACGCAGGAATTATCAGCTTTTTTATTCTATAGGAAATTTGCATTTTCCATAGAATAAAACTCTTCCGAAGAATGCACACGCCGCAATAAGGAAGTTTACCGCTTTGCGGCGTTTCGGAGGTGGCAAAGCGTCAAAGTGTTCATGAGTGAGGAGAGGCGGTGGCGAAGTGGACTTCTTTATTTTATTCCGGTTTGTCAGAGAAGGAGGATGGGTTATGCTGATCAGTATTGCCATGATGTTTTTAGTCGGTATGTCTATGGGGTGGATCTGTAAAAAGATTCATCTGCCGAGTTTGTTCGGAATGATTGTAACGGGAATTGTACTTGGGCCATATGTGTTGGACGTGATCGACGCTTCTATTTTGAATATTTCATCGGATCTAAGAAGGATCGCTCTTATTATTATTTTAATGAGAGCGGGATTGTCATTAGATCTTAATGATCTGAAAAAGGTGGGACGTCCTGCTGTTTTAATGTGTTTTGTTCCGGCATGTTTTGAAATAGGAGGAATGGTCTTATTAGCGCCTAAGCTGCTTGGAATTTCGATTTTGGATGCCGCTATTATGGGAACGGTCATTGCCGCGGTTTCTCCGGCAGTTATTGTGCCGAAAATGTTGAAACTGATGGAGGAAGGATACGGTGTAAAGAAGAGCATCCCTCAGATGATTCTTGCAGGAGCATCGGTTGACGATGTGTTTGTGATCGTAATGTTTACGGCATTTACAGGATTAGCGCAGGGCGATCAAGTTTCGGCAGTGGACTTTATCAATATTCCGATTTCGATTGCAGTCGGAGCTTTAGCAGGATTTCTTATCGGATTTCTCTCTGCAGAATATTTTAAAAAGATTCATATAAGAGATACTTCAAAAGTTATTATTCTTGTGTGTGTTTCCTTTTTGTTAGTTACATTTGAAGATGAATTTGCATCTGTCATTCCATTCGCATCTTTAATCGCGGTTATGACAATGGGAATTGCTTTGCAGCAGAAGAGAAAAAACGTGGCGAAGCGATTGTCGGCAAAATTCAATAAACTTTGGGTCGGCGCAGAAGTGATGCTTTTCGTACTTGTCGGAGCAACTGTGGATATCCGGTATGCAGTGTCGGCGGGAGTTGTATCTATTGTTTTGATTTTTGCGGTTTTGGTATTTCGGATGTTGGGAGTATTCTTATGTTTGCTGAAAACGAAGCTTACAATGAAAGAACGGATGTTTTGCGTGATCGCGTATATGCCGAAAGCCACTGTTCAGGCAGCTATCGGCGGCGTACCGCTTGCGATGGGATTGTCCTGCGGTAATATTGTGCTGACGGTTGCGGTAACTGCGATTTTGATTACAGCACCGCTGGGGGCATTTCTGATTGAAGCGACTTATAAAAAATGGTTAGGACGACAGACAGAGATCCTAAGTAGATGATATAAAGGAAATAACAGTTCAATACATACCTCTGCAGCTTGCGGCATACATTGTAAAAACGATGTTTACAGGGGAATATTTTGAAAGATTATATCGAAGAAAGAGCCGTTGAGATTGCAGCTTATATTATAGATAATAATGCAACGGTGCGGCAGACAGCAAAACAGTTTGGGATCAGTAAAAGTACGGTACATAAAGATGTAACCGAACGACTCATACAGATCAACCCGGCTTTAGCAAAAGAGGCGCGAAAGGTATTGGATACGAATAAGTCAGAACGTCATATTCGGGGAGGGATGGCTACGCGGGAAAAATATTTGCACAAAATGTTATCTGAATAGAAGTGAAAGTTCTTTACAAATCGAGTCAGAGCCGAATATACTAGAAAGATACAGTAAGGTACGAATTAGCAGTAAGAGATAAACGCGAAGGTTTATATTTAGGCGGAGGTGACGAATGAGGATCGTAATAGTTGACAGCGAAGAGACATCCAGAGAAGTCATTAAACAAGCTATAAACACAGTGGTTGAGACACATAAAATAAAATCAGGGTGCAAAATTGTCGGGGAAGCGGCAGACGGACGGAAAGGGTGTGAGATAATCGTGAAAGAACGCCCGGATCTTATTATCATGGATCTTGAACTGCCGGGGAAAAACGGTTTGCCACTTTTGAAAAAGATACGGTCTGAGCAAATTCACAGCAGAGTGCTTGTAATTACAAAAGATAATGATTTTGACAGGACAAGACAGGCAATTAGTTTTGGAGTGGACGAATATTTGCTGAAACCGGTGAAAAAAGTGCAAATTGCAAAAGCGCTGCAGATGATTGAGGACAAGTTGGCGGGAGAACTTGTGATAGAAACAGCTCTTTCCGTAGAAAATATTTTTATGGCATGTTTAAACGGACAGATCCACAGAGATGAGATTGTTGACGGAATTACACACGAAAAGTATGGATTTACGCTTGCCGATCGCGGAAACCTGTTTGTGGTATGGCTTGGAAACGGCTATATGGAGCAGAGGGAGATGACGCAAAAAATATTAGAAAAACTTGGACAGAATCAAGAATTTTCGGTTTGTGTGCTTCCTATTGATGAATGGCATCTTTTTACTGTGATCATATATGGACCGGAGAAAAAAACAATACGGTATCCTTTTTTCAAAAATGAGGTAGTGTCACGATTAAGCGGAATGATCCGAGGGGAACTGGTCTGTTTGTGGGAGGATGTGCAGCATTTAGAAATGTTGAATGTATCACTTAAAAATCTACGGATGATACGGGAGTGGAATCTTTTCTTTGACAGAGGAGATCTGATCAGACGCGAGGATGTAGAATCTATGGAAATCGTTCCTCTTAAATATCCGGCAGAACTGGAGAACAGGCTGCGCCGGTCGGCAGTTATTTCCAATCGAAAAGAAATCATAAAGTGTTATTATACGTTGTATGATCTGTGTAAACGCGACCCGCATAGTCCGAGTCAGATAAAAGAAGTTTTGATTCGTTTTAACATGGCTGTTTTGAACGCATATAAGCTGAAAAGAGAAATTCATTCGGAACTGCAGGTGCAAAAAAGCATGCAGGATATTGCGAAGGCGATGAGTTGGGGAGAAATTCGCGCCGCGGTAGAATTATTTTTCAGGACACTGAATTTTCAGGCAGAGGAAGAAAACGAAAATGCCGATTTAAGTCCGCTGATTCAAAAAGCGCTGCAGATGGTAAAAAAGGAATACGATCAGGGGATTACCTTGGAAGAAATGGCAGATAAATTATTTGTATCAGAAGAATATTTGAGCAGTCAGTTTAAAAAAGAAATCGGGGTAGGCTTTAAAGAAATGGTTCGTACATTACAAATAGAACGAATCAAAGAACTGCTTAACCAACACGAAACTGAAATTGAATCAGATTGCGGAATTGGCAGGATATTCAGATGCAAAATACATGAGCAGAGTATTCAAAGATGAAGTGGGCGTACTGCCAAGTGAATTCCGTAAATCGGCGCATTGCTGATACGATAAATGCATTAAAAAAGTACTCTTTTATAAAGAAATTCACCCTTTTAACTTTGGAAAAATATGATAATATGAGGTCTGGAAATTACAGATGATTGTTTTTAGGGAAAAATAGAAAGAAAATATTCTAAAAATATAAAAACAATTAAATTTCGCATAAATATTCAAAGGAGAGGTGAAAAATGAGTGAAATGAAGATTACATTCAAGCATCCTGATGAGATTCTTGATTTTGTAAACACGGTCTCCAAGTATGAATTTGACATGGATATGAAAAAAGGACATGTAGTCGTAGATGCAAAGTCATTACTTGGAATTATGCATCTTGGTATTAATAATGAAATTGCTTTGCAGATGTACACAGATGACTGTGAAGAACTTTGCAGAGAAATTGCAAAATATGCAGCATAAGAAATTTTATGTTTAAAGAGATGTGTATGAAAGGTTGTCCGAATCTTGAAATTACAATCTTGCAAATAAAACATGAATAGAACTTGAATTAAAACCGAATTAAAACCGAAACGATGGAAACTACAAAATAGTTGAGAATAATAAATTCCTGACGTATAATAAAATACGTTGGGAATTTTTGTTGCACTTGTAAAAACGGAAACGCCCAACTATAATGAGTACATAAAAAGCGGTTATCATGCCGTGTTAAACAGGAGGACAATCTTGAAGAATGAACTTGTGATCGTGCTTGATTTCGGCGGACAGTATAACCAGCTTGTTGCCAGGCGCGTAAGAGAATGTAATGTATACTGCGAGATCTATTCTTACAAAACAGATATTGAAAAGATCAAAGCAATGAATCCGAAGGGAATCATCCTGACAGGAGACCGAATAGCTGCTATCTGCCGGATTCACCTACCTATACAGAGGAATTATTTAAACTGGGCATTCCGGTACTTGGCTTGTGCTACGGTGCACAGCTTATGATGCATGTTCTTGGCGGGGAAGTGAAGAAAGCAGATGTGAGAGAATATGGAAAAACAGAGGTTTTGATTGATAAAACTTCTTCAAAGATTTTTGATAATGTTTCACCATCTACAATTTGCTGGATGAGTCATTTCGATTACATTTCCCGAATTGCTCCGGGATTTGAAATATCCGCACACACGGCAGACTGTCCTGTAGCTGCCGCAGAAAATGCAGAAGAGAAGCTTTATGCAATTCAGTTTCATCCGGAAGTGCTTCATACGGTAGAAGGAACGAAGATGATCAATAATTTCGTGAAAAATGTGTGCGGCTGTACCGGAGATTGGAAGATGGATGCGTTTGTAGAAAGCACGATTGAAGCAATCCGCGCAAAAGTCGGAGACGGAAAAGTGCTGTGCGCTCTTTCGGGAGGCGTAGATTCTTCTGTTGCTGCAGTTATGTTGTCAAAAGCAATCGGAAAGCAGCTTACTTGCGTATTTGTCGATCATGGTTTGCTGAGAAAAGATGAAGGCGATGAAGTTGAAGCCGTTTTCGGACCGGAAGGACCGTATGACCTCAATTTTATTCGTGTCAATGCTCAGGAAAGATTTTATGCAAAATTAAAAGGTGTGGAAGAGCCGGAAGAAAAACGTAAAATTATCGGTGAAGAATTTATACGTGTATTTGAAGAAGAAGCAAAGAAAATTGGAGCTGTTGATTTCCTTGCCCAGGGAACCATTTATCCGGACATTGTAGAGAGTGGTCTCGGTGGAGAGTCCGCAGTAATCAAATCTCATCACAATGTAGGGGGACTTCCGGACTACGTTGATTTCAAGGAAATCATCGAACCGCTCCGGGATCTTTTTAAGGATGAGGTTCGAAAAGTCGGATTGGAGCTTGGTATTCCGGAAGATCTGGTATTCCGTCAGCCATTCCCGGGACCAGGACTTGGTATCCGGATCATTGGCGAAGTGACTGCGGAGAAAGTGCAGATCGTGCAGGATGCAGATGCAATTTACCGGGAGGAGATCGCGAAAGCTGGACTGGACAGGGACATCAATCAGTACTTTGCGGCGTTGACAAATATGCGTTCCGTAGGAGTTATGGGAGATGAGAGAACTTATGACTATGCGGTGGCGCTTAGAGCAGTGAAGACTATTGATTTTATGACAGCCGAGGCGGCTGATATTCCGTTCGAAGTACTGCAGAAAGTAATGAGCAGGATCATCAATGAGGTAAAGGGAGTCAATCGAGTATTCTATGATCTGACGAGCAAACCACCAGGGACGATTGAATTCGAATAGTACGGGTATGTATCGTAGTCTTTTCTGTGACAGGTAGTCTTTAAGATTGCCTGTCATATTTATATTATTCACATTATCCGTATTTGAAAATGTTTTTGGTTCCAATGAATGAATCTTGGATTTCTTTATAGCTTATATTAAAGTATGATGAAAAGAAACAAATGAAGGAGAAATTGAAAATGGAGAAATCAAGATTTATAACAGCGGAAGAAATGGCGAAGGATTTATGTGTATCCAAGGCTCATGCATATAAGTTGATTAGGAAAATGAATGATGAATTAGAGTCAAAAGGATATCTTACGATTGCAGGGAGGGTAAGTAGGAAGTATTATGAGGAAAGATTTTATGGTGTACAATAGAAACGATAGATTATAATATGATTTATGAATATGGCCTTGAACTTTATGATATTTCTAGATTTTTTGAATATAATAAAATATAACATAGAGTAACAAATGGATTACGCCATAATAGATGTGACGGCATTGAAAAATCTGTTGCATTTTCGGCAGATTTTGCTATACTATGAATAGAAGTAAATGTTTGCCGTTTGTTATGCGACGGGGTATTAAGAAGCATAATGTGTAGTTTTGCCACTTGCCGATGGTGTGGGGTATAAATAATTCGGTGTGTAAATAATTGCCACTTGCTATACAGGTGGGATAAAAATAGTATAGTTTGTAAATGTTCCCCATCAGTGAATGCTGATGGGGAATTTTATCACATAGGAAAGGCTATTTATGGAGATACAACAGGGATATTCGTATCATATCAAGGATGAATTTTTTGATTGAGATTCAAGACAAATACTTGATGAGTAATAAAGAAAATGGAAATTTATTGTCCTCATTTTTGGCAATTCGAGATAGTAAGAATAGGGAATTGTACTGGATGATTCCAATCAGCTCACAGGTTAGATAAGTATAAGATTATTATAGAAAAGAAAATAAAAACGGTATGGGAAA
>ENA-OQCE01000063-OQCE01000063.1-human-gut-metagenome-genome-assembly--contig:-NODE-63-length-45953-cov-4.281761_pt1 | contig 45953 bp, 52 predicted proteins | sample MGYA00242495_ERZ504572 | MGnify/ENA primary metagenome ERZ504572 (study PRJEB26092, sample SAMD00036228) | human gut metagenome | host: Homo sapiens | study: EMG produced TPA metagenomics assembly of... | reverse complement strand
AAATTCGCTTGGCCGGATATGCTCTACCATAATTTTATCCGATAACTGCTCCCACGCCGGTTCCAGAACTTTTTCCCTGTGTTTACAACCCGGATCGACCGGATCGGGTAAGTCTGTTCCAAAAGGCGGGGCAGAAGCTCTGCGAACTCCTGCCCTGGTTTATACGTTGGTATCATAACATCAACGGTATAGAATTTCATGTCTGGTTTTCTCCCTCGTATTTAGTCGCCTGCGATCACCGAATCTGCCTCTGCACCAGGCCCCTGGTTCAGCACATAGCCGATCATATCTTCATCGTAACCGCTCTTTCTTGCAATGTAGTCGCTGTACTCTGTAACAGCCGCAGACGGTTCATACGAAAGACCCGGATACAGATATTCATGCAGCTCTCTTACATTGAACTCCAGCGTAACCGGAATTACAACATCCTCACCAATGGCATTCACTACATTTTCACCATAGCAGAGCTGGAACGGATAGGCATAGGAGGTTCCCATCGTATACGTTACCGCATGCATACCAAGTTCCAGGATTTCATTCTTGGTAAGACTGGTGCTGACATTTCCCATCACCTTGTCCAGAATTTCCGGAATCTTGGTCGGATTCTGTTTCAGCTTCTGTACCATAAGATTGATAACAATTCGCTGACGGCTGGTACGTTTTGCATCATCACCGCCGCCATAACGGATCCGCGCATAGGAGGTAGCAAGCGCACCGCTGACATGACGTACTTCGCTGTAATCATCCCCAAGGTCCTCATCATACGGAATAGCTTCATACTCTACGCCCTGTGCTTCCGATACCTCTCTGTTGTAGTTGTTTGCATGAACACACTCTGCATTTGTCATCTCGATGTCGAGACCGCCCAGGACATCAATCGCATCGGCGAGTGCCTTGAAGTTTACGGTAACGTAATCGGTCAGTGCAAAGTCAAGGTTTGTATTCAGCATGGAGAGCATACTCTCCGGGCCGCCGCGGTTGTATGCGGAATTGGCTTTGTCAAACTCATAATATTCATCGGTATATTTCGCCATATTCATCCAGGTGTCACGCATAATCGACACCATACGGATTTCCTGCTTGTCATGATCAATACAACAGAGAATAATCGTGTCACTGTTCATGCTTTCTGCCAGCTCGGAGCCTTCCACACCTCTGGCATCCACGCCGACCAGCGCGATGACCTGTGTACCGGACATCTGTGAGAGATCGGTATTTGCCTTTACTTCACTGTTGATCTGAATCTGGGAGCTGTCCAGCGTATCCTGATTCATCTTATCCATCGAACGGTTGATCCATGCGTAGACGAACAGAATTCCGGAAAGAATCAGCAGAACGGTGATTTCAATTCCGAAAATTATTTTTCTGCGGCGCATTTTTTTGTATTTTCTGCTCTTTTTGTAATTCTTCTTCGACATCTCTTTTCCCCTTATCTTTTAGTAAGCGTTTTTATTCACAAATCCTTTGAAAAAGGTCAGGAACAGAATTTTAAAATCAAGTCCCAGCGTCCAGTTTTCAATATAATACAGATCACAGTCAATACGCTTGCGGATAGAAGTATCCCCCCGGTATCCATTCACCTGCGCCCATCCCGTAAGACCGGGACGAACCTGATGTTTTACCATATAACGCGGGATCTCCTCCCGGAATTTTTCCACAAAGAAAGGTCGCTCCGGCCTCGGTCCGACCAGGCTCATATCTCCTTTTAAGATGTTAAAGAGCTGTGGAAGCTCATCAATGCTGGTATGGCGCATGAATTTTCCAAATCCCGTCACACGCGGGTCATTCTTCACGGTCCATGCCTTCTTTTCTTTCTCCTCCGTCTGAACTTCCATCGAACGGAACTTGTACATTTCAAACGGTTTGTTGTGCAGTCCGACGCGTGTCTGACGGTAGATCAGCGGACCCGGTGAGGTCAGCTTGATCATGATGCAGGAAAACAGCATCACCGGTGAGAACAGAATGATCGCCACGAGCGCGCCGAAAATATCCACAATCCGTTTCAGCATCGCGTTGAACGTGTTGGAAAGCGGCACATAGCGGATATTGACGACAGGAAGTCCCTGCAGGTCTTCTGTGTACGGCTTTGTCGGAATGATGTTGTGGTAATCCGGCACAAACTGGGTATGTACGCCGGATTTTTCACACATGGCAACGATCTCCTCCAGGCGGAAGTATTCGTTCAGTCCAAGGGTAATGGCAATTTCATCCAGTTTGTTTTCCGGCAGAATGACTGAAAGATTGTTGATTCTTCCAAGAACCTTGATACCGCGGTACATCGTTCCCGCTTTGACATGGTCATCGAGGATTCCGCGGACGAGATAGCCCCACTCCGGGTTTGCAATGATCCGGTCAATGTATTCCTCGGTCGCACGGCTGTAGCCGACCATCAGAATCTGCTTCTGGTTGCGGCCGTGTTTCCACATATTGCTTAAGATATAGTGGATCAGATTTCTTACGATCGTTTCCAGTGTCACATTCAGCACAAAGAAGATGCAGAGCATACCACGGGAAAAGTGAACCTGGCGCACCATGTAAAGGCTGGCCAGCCAGACCAGAAATCCAACCGTATTCGCTTTTAAGATATTGGCAAATTCCAGACGTCTTCCCTGAAAACGCTTGGATGCATAGAGATTGAATGCATAGTAAAGCAGCAGATAGCCGGGCACGATATAGAGCAGTGCCATCATATACGTCGCCGGCGGCAGAATTCCCCTCTCCGGATGATTATTCATAACGCCCAGCCGCACATAGCAGTACCAGGACAGTACATAGGAAAGTGCGAGCACCAGGGCATCGATCAGAACGTGCATCCGGTCAAAATATTTCTGATTATCGTTGATCAAATTCGTTCACCTTATCTGTTTTTTTCGGGATTTAAAAATTCCCTACCCCTAACTATACAATAAGTTCCAAAAAAGAGCAATCATATTTTTCTAACATTCTTCTTATTTCCGTAAACTTTTTAACTTTTTCGTAATCTTTTGAAAGAATCCTTATGCCCTCTCCAGAAATCTCCGGAACACATTGATAAAAAGCTCCCATTCGATGACAAAATACGTGCCGAGGCGCTTCCACTCGAAACGGATCTTTTTTGCTCTGTTTTCCGGCTTCCGGCAGATGAAAAAACCATTCTTGATTCCTGCCAGATATTCTTTTCCGTATCCCTTCGATGCAAAAAAGACCAGTTTTGCCGAAAAACCGAGGATAAAGGCCGGCAGGTTAAGCAAAATCTGTAAAACCGGCATATTTTTATAGATCAGATAAATATTGTTCCTGGAAGAATAACGGATTTTAAAGAGGTTATACCGGGAGCCGCTCGTTCCGCTTCCGACGTGGTAAACCTTCGCGGACGGCTCATACCAGTTCTCGTAGCCCAAAAGCCGCGCACGATAGCCGATGTCGGTATCTTCCAGATAAGCGAAATGTTCTTCGTCAAAAAGTCCGGTCTTTTCCAGAAATTCCCGGCGGTAGATCGCTGCTCCGGCGCAGGCCGCAAAAATCCGGTCGGACGTTTCAAATTCACTGACCGGTTTTCCTTTTCCTCTTGCGAATGCCCATCCCAGCATATTATAGTAATTTCCCGCATCGTCGATTTTATCACGCTCCTGATAGGAAATCAGCTTTGCGCTGCATGCAAACGCATTCTTTCTTTTACAGATTCCCTCATAAAGGCGCTCGACAAAGTCCGGGAACACTTCGGTGTCGTTGTTTAAAAGGATCACATACGGCTCCTTCGACCGGCGGATGCCTTCGTTGACCGCACGGCTGAAGCCATAGTTATCATCGAGCTGGATGATTTTCGTCTCCGGGTAGTGTTCCCGCAGAAACGCACAGCTCTCATCCTGTGAACCATTGTCCACGAAATATGTGGTAAATTCCGTAAAGGTCTGCTTTGCAAGCGCTGCAAAGCACGTCTCCAGATACCGGTATCCATTATAATTTGGTATTACAACTGCTACTTTATCCATGGTTTTACTCCCCTGCCGTCGGCACGCAGTCCATAGTTCCACGATGCCAGCGTTAAATTTGGATTGTAGCAGGGATCTCCTGCCTTTAACAGCCCAATCCAGCGGCTGCGCATAAATTCGATTTCCGACTGGAAGCGGCGCACCTTCTTCTCGTCATCCTCTGCTCCCCTGGATTTCGATTCATAATGGTACAACTCTACGTGCGGATTGTATACGATTTTATAACCTGCTTTTCCAATGCGCAGGCACAGATCAACATCATTGAAAGCGACGGACAGTTCTTCTTCAAAGCCGCCGACCTCCTCAAAGACCTCTTTTTTCATCATCATGCACGCTGCTGTCACCGCACTCACATTCATCTGGAGCGATGCCTTATGCAGATAGCCGCTTCTTCCGCGCGCCAGTCCTAAAAAGGCGTGGCCCGCAATGCCGCCTATCCCGATGATAATGCCGGCATGCTGCACCGTGTTGTCCGGATAATACAGCTTCGCGCCGACCGCCCCGATCTGCGGTCTCTGCAGATTGGACACCATCTTTTCCATAAAATCGGGTGTGATGATTTCCATATCGTTATTGAGAAACAGGAGATACTCTCCCTTTGCCTCTTTGACGCCGAAATTATTGATCGCAGAATAGTTAAAGCCCTGTTTTGGATACTTCAGGACACGGATGCCCTGTGCTTCGAGTTCTTTGTAATAGGAAAACGTTGCTTCCTCAGTGCTGTTGTTCTCAATAATCAGAATCTCATAGGATGGATACATGCACTTCTTCTTAATGGATTCCAGACAGGTGCGTAACGTATCGGCCTGATCCTTGTTCGGGATCAGAATCGAAACCAGAGGCGTTCCCCGCAGTTTATAATCTACATCGTAGAAGCCATAATCCGAACGCAGTGTGACGGTTCCCTCTTCGCCGCAGCGCGCAAGGTTTCCCTCAATTGCCTTTTTTCCGGCCTCATACGCGTACAGCTTGCTTGCCGGATTGTCTGCGGTGGAAGCGCTGTGGACCCTCCAGTGATATAAAACCCTCGGAATGTGTACAATTTTTCCCGCCATTTCCGTGCAGCGGAAGATATAATCATAATCCTGCGCCCCATTGTATTCCGGACGAAGGCCGCCGGTTTTCTCCGCAATCTCCCGCCGTACAACGAAGAAATGGCAGATATAATTGTTTGACCGCAGCAGATCCAGATTGAAATCCGGTTTGAAATGCGGCTGGAAATACTCGGACAGATCGGTCCGTACCTTGTCCTCATCGGTATAAAAAGCATCGATGGACGGATCTTTTTCCAGACGGATGGCAATTTCAAAGAGTGCATCCGGCGCAAGCAGATCGTCGTGATCCATAAAACCGACGAAATTTCCCGCTGCTGCGGCAAGCGCTGCATTTGTATTCTCTGCAATGCCGATATTTTCCGGAATCGGAACGTTCTTTACACGCGGATCTTTTCCGGTATACTCTTTCAGGATGCGCGCCATCGTCTCGTCCTCCGGGCTGGCATTTCCGATCACCAGTTCCCAGTTTTCATAACTCTGTTTTTCCAGGGATTCGATCATCTGACGCAGAAAATTTCCGGCGTACGGTAAGCCGGAACAACAACGCTGATCTTCGGACAATAAGAAAATTTATGATTTTTCTGACGCGCCAGGTCCTCCTCTTTTGCGCAGTACTGCTCCCGCCACGGTCCGTACGGAACCTCCTCCGGCTCCATCCGCTCCGAAAGACGGATCAGGAATTCCTTTGGCCCATAATGTTTCAGGTAACGCAGTCCCTTCTGTATGTTGTAAGGTTTCAATTTCCGTATAAAACGGAGCCATTTCATATCTGACACTTTTTTTAACTCCTTGGGGTTTTTGTTTTTCAGGTTTTTTGTTTTTTCCGTATGAACTCGTTCGCATTATACTCTATTTTACTGCATTTTGCAAATCCCGACTGAAAATATTAAGAAATTATGTATTTCTTCCCTGTTCGATTTATGTTATAATCTCATCTTTGACTGTTGATTATAGCTATTCTCTTAATTAACGCAAATTCCAGATGCATGGAACCACCCTTTGCAATCATTCGTACTTATTGTTTCTAAGGCCGCTTTTACAGCCTCAGGTAGTTCAGCAGCAACACGGACTTTCCTCTTTCTGAGAAAGGATTTCATTTTTGACCACATTTTTTCAATAAGGTTCAAATCTGGACTGTATGGTGGCAAATATAGATAGGAGATCCCCGCCTTGTCTAAAAGCTCCGTCACTATTTTGACATGATGAGAACGCATGTTATCCATGATTACAACATCGTCTTTCTCAAGGCTCGGTATCAATTGTTTTCCCATATATTCACAAAATCGCTGTGCAGTTATTCCACCTTGGTACGTAGTATATACCAGACTGACGTTAAGCCGGATGGATGACAAAACAGTTGTTCCGGCAGGCGTGTTGATCGGGGTAGCATCCATGGCACGTTTCCCATGTACTGCATGTGCATAGTGTCTTGTGAGGTTTGTATTAATACCGCTTTCATCGAGATATATTTGATGTTCTGCATTTGCACCAGATATAGTTTCTATCCACTGACTGCGTTTTCTCTGCACATCGGGAACGCTCCTGTTCTTTTGCATGCAAAGACTTTTTCTTATAAGTGTAACCTTGTTTTATCAGAAAACGCCTGACGGCTTCATCGCCTACAGGTAAATGAAGCGTTTCGACAATCTCCTTCATTGTGATATCCGGTTGTTCTTGCACAAGTTCCAGAATATCGTGGTGCTGTTTTTCTGTAAGAATTGTTTTCCGGTCTCTCAGCTGCGTTCTGGTCTCATAACTGCCAGTGCGTGCACGCTCTTCTATAAGGCGGTATACGGTGCTTTCATTTACTGAAAAATATTTTGCAATTTCCCTGGCATTATGAGTTTTATCCCAGGCCTCCAATACCAGTTTTCTAGCTTCATTGTGTAGCATACTATCGTCTCCTACACTATATTTTATCACCGCTGTAAAGGAGCTGCATTATTTAAGAGGTTTGCTATAGAAAGAATCGCTATAATAAGCTTCTGACAGGAGACTAAAGAAAATCTGTTCATGAGTTCTTCCTGTCAGCAATACCTGACCAGCGATTCTTGGCGCGATGTCAAGAGTGGCGTACGGTGAGATTAACTTTCTGATTTATGTGATTAAATTTTTGAAATTCGTGTCCAAAATATGTTGACTAGTGCAAACTCCCGTGAATTTGACCGCATTATACCCTATTTTAATGCAATTTGCAAATACCGACTGAAAATATTAAGAATTTATGTGTTTCTTCCCTGCTCGCTTTATGTTATAATAATAAAAGTGTGTCTAATACATTTTAGAGAGATCCGCTGCCCGGACAGTCTTATGCAGCTGTACCCGCTGGATCAGAAGGAGTGAGTTATGATTAGAAAGAATTCTGCAGCCCGCACATTTTTATGCCTGTTGCTTGCTTTTGTTTTTGCCGCGTCCTGCCTCCCGCAGACGATTTTTGCCACAACCGATAAAAAAACAGTCACCACCTGGCCCGAAGGACCGGAAAACAATTCCGGCGCTGTCTGTTTACTCGATGCCGATACTGGGGCTGTTTTATACGATAAAAACATGGACGAGCAGCGCTATCCTGCCAGCATCACCAAGATTCTGACGGCTCTGCTGATCATTGAAAACAAGCAGATGACCGACACCGTTACCTTCGGCGAACATGCTGTCAGCGAATCCATTCCGGGAAATGCCCGCATCAACGTTCAGCTTGGCGAAACGATCACAGTGAGGATGCTCTTCACGCGATTCTTCTTGCCTCGGCAAATGAGGTCTGCACACAGCTTGCCATCGACATTGCCGGAAGCGAGGAAGGTTTCGCCGCCATGATGAACGAACGCGCCGCTGCACTTGGTTGCACGAATACCCATTTTGTCAATGCAAACGGTCTGCCAGATCCGAACCACTACACCAGTGCACACGATATGGCACTCATTATGCAGGAGTGCATCAAAAACGAGACCTTCTGCCGCATCGAGTCCGATCTGACCTACACAATTCAGCCGACCAATATGACCTCGACACCGCGTGATCTTCAGAACCACCACGCATTGCTGTTCCAGGACGGTCAGTGGGGATACAAGGGTGCTTTCGCCGGAAAGACCGGTTATACCGATGAGGCACACAACACACTCGTTACCGCTGCCAAGCGAGGCAATATGACGCTGGTCTGCGTTGTTTTAACCTGTGATAACCTCGATTATATCAACGATACCCGTACCGTACTTGATTTCGGTTATGATAATTTTACACATTATACCCTGAAGAACGCAAAAAAGGAAAGTCTTTCCGGTGTGGTAACGCTTCCAAAGAATGCGAAAATTGAAACTGCAACCTACACCGATCCGGACGCGCTTCCGTTGAGGAACCGTACACCCGCCAGTATTTTTTCGATGATCACTTCATCGGAACAGCCGAGGTTTCCGCTCCAGGTACTGTTTCCGACAGTTCTTCGGTTTCCTCCGATTCATCAGAAGAAACCGACAGCACAGATATTCCAACACCGGAAGAAACCAAGAAAATTTCTTTTCTCTCCACACTGCTCTATATTCTGCTTGGCCTGAACGGTGTCGCTTTTCTGATTCTGATCATTGTCGTGATCAACAACGCGAGAAAGAGACGGAAACGCAGAAACAGACGCCGCAATAACCGAAACAAACGGCACTGATCTTCTAATTTATAAGCAATCAGGACCTCCCGTCCAACGGGTGATCCTGATTCAAGAGTTCGACGGAAGTCGAACTTTCCTATAAGAAGTAAAGAATGGCATCGAAAACGCAACCGATTTCGATGCCATTTGGGTATAAAGCAGAGCTACCGCCAGAAATATTTGCTAGTGCGACAGCCCTTTTTGTTGCTTATTTATTTTCCAAGATACTGTTCTAAAATCTGTGGTTCGATTCTTTTCCAGTTTCTTTCCTTTACCGTCTCTTCTGCTCCCGTATCCAGTTTTTTCCTCAGTTCCGCATCTGTCAGAATACGCTCAATCGCCGCTTTTGCCTCCGCGAGATTTCCCTGCGGATAGAGAATACAGTTTTCCCCATCTTTTAGGTATTCCAGATTGCCACCGTTCGGCACAGCAACGACGTAGCCGCCGGACGCCATCATCTCAAGCGGCGGATAGGAAAAGCTCTCCAGCAGGCTTGTTTTCAGCAGAATATCACACGCCGCATAGACTTCCGGTGTTTTTTCATACGGAACCCGGTGTAAAAAGCGGTCCACGCGGTACCAGGATTTCGGATTTCCATTGTAGGACATGTACCAGATCTCGAATTTTTCCAGATCCAGCCGTTCCACGATACGGAAGCTCTCGTCCACGTTTTTATGCTCCGCGCTGCAGTCTCCCTCGATCAGAATCCGAATTTTTCCCTGCAGATCCCGCCCCCGTTTCGGATAGAAGGACGGATCGATGCCGTTCGGAAGATAGACTGCTTCGGTATGGTATTCCTCCCGCAGCCAGTTCTGACACCATTTGGAAATGGTTACGTACTCCATCGGGCTCCTCATCCGGTAAGTCGCCGAAGTTGCGATCCGGTACGGGCTTCCCGGCGGATAAAATCCAACTTCAAAATTCTGCACCAGATATTTTTTCTTTCGGATCTTACTGGACTGTTCGACGAACTCTGCGGTATTCCACATCGTCGCTACCGCAAGATCCAGCGTTCCCTGCAGTTTCTCTCGCTCGGCCGACAGCACCGGAAAATGGAAATCACCCTCATGATACCACTCCGCCTCCCCTTCCAGAGTAAAGAGGCTGACCTGCGCTCCTGCTTTTACCAGCATTTCCGCATGAAGAAGTGCAACGCGGATGCCTCCGCTGATCTCCATCGCTGGAAGCACAAAGGCACAGCGTAGATTCCAGTGGCGCTCCACCCACTCGCAAATCCCGGTGGCATGAAAGATTGTGACACACTCGCGGCTGCACCGGCCATATGCCCGTCCGGCAATGGCTTTTCGTGCCGGTTCGTCGTCGATCAGCCACTGCAGTTTTTCCAACCACTCCGCTTCGTCTCGGCAGAGTACGCCGTCTTCTCCATCCTGTACCATCTCAGCAAAAGCGCCGAGATTGCTGGCTGCTGTCACGGTCTGCACCAGAGCCGCTTCCACCCATTTATTTTCCGATTTCGCACGGTTAAAAATCGTATCGGTAAGCGGAGCCAAGTTGATATCCACCGACGCAATCCGCTCCGGCAGTTTTTGGTAATCGACAAATCCCTCCATCTGGATCTGGGAAGCAAACAGTTTCAGCTCCACCGGGAGTTCCAGAATTCCCACGATGAGGAGTTCCAGGTTCGGATTTTTGCCAAGCAGCTGTTTCAGCACCGGAACGATCATCTCGATGTCGTCCAGATGCGTCGCACTGCCGCTGAAATAGCCAAGGCGTACTTTTTTCGCCGTTCCATCTGCTTCGTTCTTTTTCTGTTTTTCTTTTAACACCGCCTCGGACAGTAGCAGCATCTCATCTGACGCACAGTTGCGGTTGATCAGCACCTCCGGTACGTACTGCTTCAGTTCTTCTGCCAGCGCCGCTGTCGTCGTAACCGCCGCATCACAGAGGGAAAGCAGCTCGCCCATGTTTCGGACATTCTGATCGTATGCCTGCCGTTCTTCCGGCTGCATCCGGTCGAGAAACGGAATCTGATCGGTGTATTTCGTATCGATCACAAGATCATCCACATCGTACCACAGAGGCTTGTTCATCTGCTTTGCCATTGTGGCAATTCCCGCAGGTGTCCGTCATCGGGCAGCGGAAAATCACGAACGCGCCGTAGCAGCGTACCATCCAGGGCTTCAGCTCCTGAAAATAAACCGTATCACACGTATATCCGCCTGCCTCCAGCTGCTCCATCTGATGCACCACGCGGTACCGGTGTGGATGCGGCAGCTGTTCATTGCAGCCACTGATAAAGAGAATATCCCGGTAGACCCGGGATTTTTCTCTCTGAAACTCTTTTTCTTTTTTTGCCCGCGCAAGGTACCCTTTCGTACGCCCAGCCAGACCGCCGATTCCTTCTTCTGCAACAGCTTTTTTTAATTTTGCTGTCAGCACTGAAATTTTTTCCAAACGTTTCACCGCTTTCTTTCTCTGTTCCGCTTACCGCAATCCGTAGTAGTTCTGCAAGTACATCGGATAGATGATTCTCGCCCAAGTGAATGCCGCTAATGCCGCTGCCGCCACACAGACCAGAATACAGAACAATTTTTCATACTTCTGTAGTTTTTTCTCCCGTTTCAGGAACGCCTGCACACCCTTCGTCACGAAATACATCAGCGGAATCAGCATCGGCATGCTGTATCGTCCTGCGGCTGAAAATCAGAGCTGTAGGAATAATATGCATTCAGATAGTTTGGAATCAACAGTGCAAACACATTTGCCCAGGTAAACCATCCTGTTTTACTCCATTTTCTCTTTGTTTTACCAGCAATCGCCGTCTGTGTGCCATCGGCATTCCAGAAGAAAAAGTCTCTCTGGCAACAGTTCCGCATCAGAATGAGGCCGACGCCAAGACAGCAGAGGTATGGAACAATAATCATTTTGGAAAGATAAATCCTATTATAGCCAAAAGCACCGACAAAGCTGTACAGCACTGTCACAAGCCAGTCATGCTCCAGATAAACTGGTCTGTAGAAGATCATACATAGCATGGAGTCGCCTTTTTTCTGGAATGTTTTGCTGTTCGATGGCTTGTACTTAGCTCTCGCATACAGTTCCGCACACGCACTCGATGTCTCTCTTCCCAGAAAATCCCCGTGATAGAGAATTGCATTTCGAATAAACCACCACAAAGCAATGACACAGACGATCACAAGAATAAAAAGACCTTTCTGGATCATCTCTTTCCAACGCTCTTTTGGTGCCTTTTCCTGATCGGTCAGCATCGTTCCCACAAAGAAGAAAAATGTCGTCAGGATAAATCCATACGCATTGTAATACGACAGGAAACAAAGGCCCATTCCAATGGCAGACACTGCACAAGTTGTCCAGTTCCATCCTCCTTATACGCCTTGACCCAGGAATAAAAAATAATAGCCGTTGAACACATGGCGAGCGCATCGCAGTTGACGTAAGAATACAGAATCACATTTCCCGGCAGAAAGACAACCAGTGCAGTAAACATCCATGCATACCGCCTCGGAAACAACAATTTTGCTGCCTTCAACACAACCCATGCCATCAACGCTCCAAGCAGTACATTAACAAACCGGGCGGAAAGCAGCAGCATCCATTCATTTGTTGTAAAAAGACTCATGCCTTTCATCAGAACGGCTGATGCCATGTAAGAAAGGATGGGATTAAACGCATAGGAGGTTCCCCAGTCCTCATTCCGGATCAGTGGATCATCTCCGCGCGGAAGACTTCCGTGTTCATAGATAAACTGTGCAATCTGATAGCGCATTGATTCATCCGCCGAAAAATTGTATCGCTGCGTACAGGACCATAAAAAGTAAAACAGGAATACACCGAACACAAACAGAATTTCTATTCTGTGTTCTCTGCTCACATCCTTACTGCAGTTTTTTCTCATCTTCTTCAATTCCCTTTAACATGCTTGCATAAACTTTTTCTGCTTCTTTGTACCAGGAGGTTCCCTTTACGAAATCCATTCCCTTTTTGCGGATTGTAGCCAGCTCATCCGGGTGGTTGAAGTAATATTCCATTCTGTCTGCGATCTGGATCGGATCATAGTCAACCAGAATGGAGTTTTCCTCATTTACCATCCAGCTGCTGTTTGCACCCTTGGAGCAGACAGCGACCGAGTTGCAGGCCATAACCTCGAACGGTACGAGGGAAAGGTTGGTATTCGAAATAACAAGGCACATATCACAGATCGCATAGGATCTGCCAGCACCTGCGGTGTTACGATACCTAAATTTCTGTGTTTGAACGGAATCTCATAGCCGCTGACATCCCATCCCGCGAAAACAACCTCGATCTCTGGCATTCTGCGGCACAGCTCATTGAGTGCCAGCATACCGAGCTCGAAATCACGTCTCGGGGTAACCGGGCGCGCATAGAAAAAGACTCTCTTTTCGTTGTCCGGTTTTTCTTTCGGCTGATATACTTTGTCATCGTAGGAGAAATGGAAGCTGTCTGCCTGCATGCCGTACTCATTTCTCATGATGTCTCTTAACCAATCACCTGCAGTGATTCCGCGGAATCCCATCTTATAGGTGTTCTCAGCAAATTCATACTCGGAACCGTGTGCATAGAAATGCGGCTCGAAATCCTGTACGAAGTAAAACTTCGAAATCGTATTCTGGAATTTTCTTACGTAGTAAGCGGTGGTCCAGGAGGTTGCTACGGTTGCATGTGCAAATTTCATCTGGGATACATCGCAGTAAACTTCTACTTCCGGCACAAGAAGCGGGAAGTACTCTTTTAGGAATTTGCGGATGGACGCATTATCCTGAAAATTCGGGGACATGTAGAGATAAACTCTACTGTGGAAACCGAGGCGCTCCAGGTTGGAAATAAAACGGAAAATGGTGGTATGACCGCCGGAACCAGGTCCCATTTCCGGTACAACCCAATTCAGGATCTTTTTCTTGTCGTTTTTATGTTTCTCATACTCTTTTTGATTGAACGGGATCGGATCGTTGTCTACGACAAATCTGTAAAATCCGATGACGTTGTTCTTCGGCGGTACAGCCGGCTCATTGCCCTGTTTTGCGCGCTCAATCGTTTCTTTTAATCCATGATTCTTCAGATACCGTAACGCACGGTATGCTACATTTGGTTTTTTCACGTTTCTTTTTCCTTTCTTCTATGCATGTCTCTGATCGTACTGCTGCGAAATGTGACGATCCAGGAACTGTTGTTTCCGTTTGGAATACAGATGGTATTTTCCGCCGAGATAGCCGCCCACAAAGCGGTCAAAATTGCGAAACAGGGAATAAAATGCCCAGTGGATTTTCTCTTTTTTTACTGAGCGGCTGCTGACGGATATACACACAGTCCCCTCTCACCTGCCGGTACAGCATGCCCGGAAGCTGCGTCCATTTCTGTGCAATCATATACTGATGAACTTCATATAATCCCTTCTGCTCATCATAATACCGTTTGAAATACGTTCTGAGTTTGAAATTGTGGGAATGATATACTGGCGCATACGGGCAGTATACTTTTTTGAATCCGAGTTCAATCATCTTTCTCGCCCAGATCTGATCCTCGGCAAAGTTGACATCCTCATACGGATATTTTTCAAAAATATCTCTTCGGATACAGGAGTTATTGTCGGAGAAAAACGCCAGATAATGACGATATCCTTCTTCTCTTTCGTAGCGTTCCGGATCATCAAGGTGGAAAATCGTATTAGTTTCTCCAAATCCTTTAAAATGGCCGTCCAGATCACGCTTGTCAAGCAGATTGCAGTCCGGATACGGATAATGAATCCCGAATCCTCCCACGATTTCCGGGTCCATCTTCATGGCATCAATGAAATTCTGCAGCCAGGTATCGGTCGCTGGAAGCGCATCCTGCGTAATAAAGATGATATACGTTCCGTTTCCTTTGGAAGCACCATAGTTTCTCGTTTTTCCATGTCCAAATTCGGACGGCTCAATCTGAAACAAACGGCATGGATATTTGCGGATCACATCGAGAGTTCCGTCCTTTGACCCGGAATCCACGCAAATTACTTCATATTCATACTCTGTCTTCTGTTTGAAAACGGCATCCAGCACTTTTTCAAACAGATGCCCACCATTTTTGGTAGGAATGACAATGGATACATCCATAGTTATTTACTCCTTTTTATCACATGCTGCACTTTATCTGCCATACGCACAACCTTACGCTGGCGCATCCGCTCCAGCTCTTCCTCCAGAAACTGCTTCTGTTTTCTCGTTTCCTGGAGTTCTTCTTCCCTGTGTGCAAGTGCCGCTTTTTCTGCTTCGATTTCTGCCTGCAGCTGGCCTTTCCGATAAATCTCCCCGTTCAGTTCATCCCTCAGATCTTTATTCTGACGGATATATTGAATAAACTGGGACGTAACGCCATCGCCTTTGTAGTAAATCCGGTAATCAATCCGGATCTGTTCATAACCGGCATTCCGGAATTTCAGAACCGGCGTTCCAAGGAAATAATAGTCGTCGATAATCTCAAGCTCGGCGTTGTGCGAAAAAGCGATACGTTCCGTCTTTCCATCGCTGCATACGCCCGCGAGAGAACGGATTTTAATGACAGCCCCCTCCTGCATCAGCTGAAGGGAAAGCTCTCCGTCCGCGTCTGCCTTTTCAAGCATCATCACCTTCTGCTCATCCAAGCCGAAGCAGTCCTCATAATAGAGTTCTCTCTCCTCCGGTGCTGTTTCGGTGAGCACAACCGTACATCATTTTTTCTTTTTCCCAGATAGAAAGCGGATAATTGTGCCGGTGCAGTTTTCCATAGAACGTGGCGAGCGCATTTGGCTCACCCTTTCCGGCCGCGAATTCCTGGAAGCACTCTTCCATATGGTAGTATACCGGAATCTCTTCCATGGAAATACCGCCAATGGCGTACAGTTCTTCCTGCTCTTCCTTCGTCAGTGCACTCGCCGCCTCCTGTAAAAAGACGCTCCGCGCATAGATAAATGCAATCGGTACGGCAAACGGGAATACCCACTCGTAGTCTGCCACCCAGACCTTTTCTCCATCCAGAAGAAGGTTGCCCGGAATCATGTCAATATTGGAAATCTCCGCTGCGGCAAGTCCTTCTTTCAATGCCGGATGGCCGAACACCTCACAGAACGCATCGGTTTCCACAAAGGATTTCTTCCCTTTTGCCGATGCAATGATCTGATACAGCAGTTCATAATCCTTTTTCAGCGATGCAAAATCTTTTTCTTTTCCATGACGGGAAATGCGCGTTTCCAGACTTTCCCCTTCTACAAAAGGAAATGCAAGCGCGCATTTTTCTTCATCCAGTTCGCATGGGCAGATCTGTACGCCCGCATAGGCGTACAGATGCTCCAGCTTTCTATAGTTTTCATACATATGCCGGATGTGGAGTTCTCCCTCTTTCTGCAGCGGAAGCTTCCACACACGCCGGATCCCATCCTCTTCTGTAATCCGGGTCATAATCTGAAATTCGTTCCGACGTTCTCTCGAAAATTTCGTATACAGAACTTTCCTCATACGTTTACTCCTTTTTCTCCACTTCAATCAGAAAGGAATTGGAAAAAACCGGAAACAGACCGGACTTCAGGATTCCGTCAAATGCTTTGCCTTCGTCAAAAAGTGTGATCCTGTCAGCATCAAAATTCCGCTGATTTTTTCTCAATTCACCCGGCTTCGGCAGATATTCATCCGAATAAATGACCGCCGGAAATTTGTAATCCGGATAGGGATAATAAAACTTGAACTTCGAAAAACCGTTTTCCTGCAGCATCTGCTCCAGCTCCGGTTTGCTGAATGTCTCGACAAAATCGATCCCCGGATATCCTTCAATTCCGACAAATTCCCGGCCCACATGGTCTTCCCTGCAGCCGGCAAAATACTTCAGTCCCAGACGGTTCTCAATCGCAATCAGGATTTTTCCGCCCGGTTTTAAGAGACGATTGATCTTTTCCAGATATTCCGGATACGGATTATCCTTTCCAATATAGCTTTTTGCATACTCCAGAACACCGATCAGTGTCACGTAATCGAAGCGTTCTTCCATTTTTTCTGCAACAACATTAAAGTTTCCAACCATAATCTCCAGGTTGGACGCATCCTGATTTTTGTAGGCATTGATCGTACTGCGCCGCTTCGACAGATCGTTTGCCACTACCCGCTTTGCATTTCTGCAGAGCACGCCGGAAATGGCTCCGCAGCCGGCTCCGACTTCAAATACGGAAGCATCGTCTTTCCACTCATACCAGTCCAGAATATTTTCCCGTTCCGGAGAGAGATGATAAAAAATCGGCCAGCTTTTTTCTGTGAGGATTACCTTCTGGTAATCCTCTTTCGGCGTCGTCTTGACGATCTCCAGCAGCCGGTCCTCAATGCTGCCGTCGCTGTAAGCATCTTCGCCGTCATAATAATCCAGGTTCAAAAGAACATTTCCTATTGTTTCTTTCATATAACCCCCGTCGTTTATCCTCCGCATCCTACTCGTAGGTCACGGTAGAGTTCATATCAAAAAATCCTACGGTGTCTTTCATGGAGAAGACTTCCAGGAAGCAAGCATCGTACAGTCTGTGGTGGATCACCAGCTCTTCCAGATGGTAGCTGGTACATCCAAACGACATCAGATACTGTCCGCTCTGCAGCGGCATGATCTGGTCAAAGCATACCGTGACGGTCTTTCCCGCTTCCACCACGTCTTTTGTGTAATCCTCCAGCGCCGTATTCGTTCCGGTAATCTCCGTTCCCTTCCGGTCTTTGATCGAAAAGGCAAAAATCGGATGCTCCATCGTTTCATGGAACTTGATTTTCATCTTGATGCGGAATCTCTGGTTTTTATCCACAGAAGATGTAATCATACCTTTGTGGTCGATAATCGCAAAGTCCACGATCTCCGCAGCCTTGTCTCCATACTCTACCAGCTGCGCATTCGCAATCAGGCGTTCTCTCCAGAGGCCTTTTTTCGGCTTTTCTGCCGATACGGCACCGGATGCATCTGCTTCGGTTCTCTCTTCGGTCTGTTCTGCACTCTCTTCGGTCTCTTCCTCTTCTTTTGTCTCGTCATCGTACTGGTTGGCAAGAATCTTCTTGTAGACATCGACTGCCTCCGACGATTTTCCAACCATCACCTGTTTTCCTTTGTTAATCAGAAGACATCTCTCACAGTACTTGATGACGCTGCCCATATCGTGGGAAACGAAAAGGATCGTTTTTCCTGCTTCTTTCAGATCGTTAAATTTCCGGTAACACTTGGACTGGAAGAAAATGTCTCCGACGCTTAAGGCCTCATCGACAATCAGAATATCCGGATCCACATTGATCGCAACCGCGAAGGCAAGGCGGGCAAACATACCGCTGGAATACGTCTTAACCGGCTGATTGATAAAGTCACCGATCTCTGCAAACGCAATGATATCGTCGAGCTTTGCCTTCATCTCCTCCTCGGTATAGCCAAGCATCGTTCCGTTCAGGAAAATGTTCTCAATACCGGTATACTCCATGTTAAAGCCTGCACCCAGTTCCAGAATGGCACTGACTCTTCCCTTTAACTCCACGTTTCCGCTCGTCGGGTTTAAGACACCTGTGACGATTTTCAGCAGTGTGGATTTTCCGGAACCGTTCGTTCCAATGATACCGACACACTCGCCTTTGTGCACCTCGAGCGAGATATCCTCCAGCGCAAAATGATCGGTGTGATAGTTTTTATGTGTCAGTGAAAGCGATTCTTTCAGACGGTCCATCGGCTTTTCAAACAGCTTGTAGACCTTGCTGACATGGTTAATTGAAATTACTGTTTCTGTATTTTCTGTGCTCATTCCATCCTCCTATAATACATCTGAGAAATGAACCCGGAGGCGCTTGAACACTTTGGAACTGATTAGTCCTGCCATAAGCACAAAAGCCCAGAAGTAAAGGGTGTGCCATGGATGCTCGAAGAACCAGAGTCCATTCATAAAGCTGTCACGATATCCCTGGACAATATAGTACAGAGGATTCAGCTTCAGAAGGCTGTTCAGCCAGTTCGGAATATTCGGAATTGTTGTGGTATCCCACAGAATCGGGGTTGCCCACATGCCGACATTCAGAATTACATTGATAATCTGGCCGAAATCGCGGAAAAACGGTGTGATGGAACAGGTCAGATAGGAAAGTACAACGACGAGACAGATCACCGCAAAGGTATAGTACCCGATCTGGATAATCTGAACCGGCGGAAGTTTTCCCATCAGTGCAAAAATCAAAATAGCAAACACAATAAAGAACAGATGTACAAACAGGGAAGAAATCACCTTCACAATTGGAAGCACACTGATCTTAAATACAACCTTCTTTACCAGGTAACTGTATTCCAGCAGACAATTTGACGCACTTGGCAGTGCATCAGAAAAGAAGAACCACGGAATAATACCGGAAACCAGCCAGCAGATATACGGATATCCAGTGGCAGCTGGCTGTACACGCAGTCCGAGCTGAAACACGACAAAATAAACAGCAACCGTCACCATCGGCTGAATGAATGCCCATACGATGCCAAAATACGCTCCGGCAAATTTGTTGCGGAAATCATTTTTCGACAGTTTCCAGATCAGTTTCCGGTTCTGATAAAGTTCTTTGAATACGTTCATAAATGTTTTTTACTCCTTATTTCTTTAAATCCTTAATTCCGCCCCATTTATGATCTTTTTCCGAAATAATCAGATCTTCTTTTGTCATTCCTTCCGGCATCGGCCACTCCACGCCGATCTCCGGATCGTCAAAATACAGACCGCCTTCATCGTTTGGATGATAGAAATCCGTACATTTATAAGCAAATTCTGCGTAGTCAGAGAGTACGATAAATCCGTGTGCAAAATTCTTCGGAATAAAGAACTGTTTCTTGTTTTCTGCTGAAAGCAGCACGCCGAACCATTTTCCGTAGGTTTTGGATCCCTCGCGAAGGTCAACTGCAACATCGAATACTTCACCGTTTACCACGCGTACCAGTTTGTCCTGCGGGTAATTGATCTGGAAGTGAAGTCCGCGCAGGACACCTTTTTTGGATGCAGACTGGTTATCCTGTACGAACTGGACATCAATGCCGGCTTCTTTAAAATCATTGTAATTGTATGTCTCCATAAAATATCCGCGCTCATCGCCGAATACGGTTGGGGTAATTACTTTTAATCCTTCAATTTCACAAGATTCTACTTTAATTTTTCCCATTTTTCTTTCCTTTCTCTTCTCCACAAAAATGTGAACAGATCTTTTTTTGACCTCTTTTGTGTCTACAATCTTTGCTATTATACCATTCTTTTCTGAGAAACTCAAGAACCCATTTTCACGCCCGCCCCGCCGCTTTTTATGTAAATTCCCGGATTTTCATTTTCCACTCGTATTTTTTAAGAAAATACTATTTTTTTCGTAAAGTTTCTGTTATAATATCGTAAGTTCCCAGTTATATTTTATACCTAACGCTACCTGTTTGTTACCTATTATAAAACACTAAAGAAAACTGGAGGTTATTTACTGTGTCTCGCAAAAAAGTACAGCATGTTGGAAAGATACTTTTTTCCATTCTTTCCGTTCTGTTAGGATTCCTTGGGATCCTTCTTTTTACGTCTTCCCGCTGGATGCTCGCGACCTGGGCGCATCTTGATATGGAAGAACTTGTTTATCACTTAAAGGCACCCCTTGAGGGTACCAGCAAGGATGTGCTCTGGAGTTACGTCTGGTCCTGCGGCATGATCTCTTTTGCCGTTCTTGCTATTCTGATCGCGCTTTTTATTATCCTGCGCCATCGGAAGAAAGTGGAAATCATTCTCGGTTGCATCTGCATTGCCTGGGAATCGCTCTTTCTTCCTATTCTCTTTATAATGTCTGGACGACGCTGGATATCGATACTTACCTGCACATTCAGAACAGCTACAGCACTTTGATCGAAGATAATTACGTCAATCCGTCCCAGACAACGATTACATTCCCGGAAAAGAAACGGAATCTGATCTATATTTATCTGGAATCAATGGAAAGCACCTATTCTGATAAAAAAGACGGCGGTGCTTACGACCACAATTTTATTCCCGCCCTGACTAATCTTGCCCTGGACAATATCAATTTTTCCAACTCCGACAAGCTGGGCGGCGCTTATCCGACAACCGGAACCACCTGGACCATGGGCGGTCTCTTTGCACAGACTTCCGGTCTTCCGCTGAAGCTTTCGATTCAAGGCAATGAGATGGCTTATCAGGACAGCTTTTTTCCGCAGCTTTCAACACTTGGCGACGTTCTCAATGAAGCCGGCTACAAACAGTACTTTATGATGGGTTCCGATGCCGCATTCGGCGGACGGAAGAATTACTTCACTTCGCACGGTGATTATGAAATTGACGATTACTACTGGGCGATCAGCGAGGGACTGATCCCGGAAGGCTACTACCAGTGTGGGGCTATGAAGATGCCAAACTGTTTGAGTATGCAAAAGATAAACTGACGGAGATTTCCAAGAATGACGAACCGTTCAACTTCAGTATGCTGACTGTTGCCACCCACTTCGAGGACGGCTACAAATGTGACGAGTGTGATGAAAAGCAGTACGGAGATGACCACTACGGTATGGTGATTGACTGCTCCAGTTCCCGTGTCAGTGAGTTTATAGACTGGATCAAGGAACAGCCTTTTTATGAAAACACGACTATAATTCTTTCCGGTGATCATCTGACCATGGACTCTGATTTTTGTGAAAACATCGATGAAGATTATCAACGTTCTACTTATAACGCTATTTTAAATTCACCCATTCTTCCGGTTCATGAAAAAAATCGGATTTTCACCACGATGGATATGTTCCCAACTACTCTCGCAAGCCTTGGAGCTGTCATTGACGGTGACCGTCTTGGACTTGGTACGAATCTTTTTTCAGACAAGCCTACACTTGCCGAAGAACTTGGCTTCGATGAACTGAATCGCCAGCTCTCTATGGGCTCCCGATTCTTCGATGAACTTGATGCTGATCTTACCCCCGTCTGGGTCGGCGATGGCGAATATCAGAAATTTTATATTAAGGAAGAAGATCGATTTGCCAATAACGAATGGGTAACTTACAATCCACATCAGCTCTGGGCTGACGGTAAGCAGTCTTATTTTATTGATAAGGACGGCCACGCGGTTTCCGGCTGGCAAAAGCTTGAGGATGGGAAATGGTATCATTTTTCCGAGTCGGATTACCATCTCATCGAGGGTCCTTGCGATACAAATCCTGAATTGGAAGAGGAAACACCCGACTCCACTTCGGTAAGTGACATTTCCTCCGCTTCTTCTTTTACAGAAAACGATTTGGATTCCACAGTCGAAAGTTCTTCTTCTGGAATAGATGAGGACGATTTCTCTGAAAATGAGGATAATTCCAAAACCATCAGACATCTAGGCTCTTCTGCGGAAGATGATCCTCACGACCTGTCTCCTATCGATTATCAATAAAAATTTGATAACGATTCAGATCTATGCAATATAAAATAAAATCCCGCAGAAAAAGTTTTCATTTCTTTTTCTGCGGGATTTTTATTTTGCAAAATATTTAAAGCAGTATACGCTTAACTATTGTCTTACGTACAAAAATATGTTTTTTCCCATTTTTTTCACCTGTGTAAGGATCCACTGGATCAGTAAGGCAACAAAAATCGCTGCTAATAAATACAGAATTTTTGTCTGTTCTACGTCCTTCGGCATATAATACCACCAAATATCACTTTTACATCTTGACCAGTCAAACTTCAAAAACAGCTTTGTGCCATTCGCAATTGTTCCGAAAGCAACTTTTACAAGTAAAAAACCCAAAAACTGATTTTCCATAATCGAAAATGTGTTGTCTGCAAGAAGATTAATCCACTTTTTTCTTCCAAATACTGGTTCCATTATCGTTGCAATCCGCATCCAAAGTGCAATTCCCAAAAAACCAATAATAATTGGCATGACCGGTCCTTGATTAAAGTCATTGCACCACGCTGGCGTATAAGCAACCTAGTTTTATAATGAAGAAAAATCATAAGTTTTGCAGCAAACACAATCGCAAAATACACTACAGATGGAATCCTGTCCACATATTTCTCCAGTATCTTTTTATAAAAAATACCCATTGCATAAAACGGAGCAAAATACAGAATTCTGACCACTGTCAGCCACCAGCTGGTGCGATATTCCATAATCGCCAAAAAATTGCCGCCCATTCCAATAAGTACTGCCCCTGCAAAAAATATCCATTCCGGTATCTGCCATCCTTTTCGCTTAAAAAATGCCCGAATCATACAATTTAATATTTCTACCATAAACAAGGGCACAATATACCAGCCGGCCATATTAAGGACAAACTGATGCCCATCGTTTAAAGGTGAAATCAGAATATTGTGCAAATTAAATTTTCCACCGATTTGAAAGCCCCACCGATGTAATAACCTGACAAGCAGCCCATACGCAATCGTATACCCATACATTGGAAGTATCAGGGTACGAAGCTTTTTACAGACATATCTCCCCGGTCGTTTCAGTGCTGCATCTTTAAAAAAATATCCTGAACAAAAAGTAAACAGCGCCAGATGGATTCCCTCATACGGAAACCATTGCGCAAAGTCCAAAGAAATTCCACCACCATCACAATGTCCCGCAACAACCATCAGAATCGCCACAGCATATAATATCTTAAAACGATAATCTATTTTTTTCTTATTCATAATCAAAAGCCGTTCGTTTATTGTACGCAGACCCCCTATTTCAAAGGACAAGGACTGCTTAGCTGATATCGCTTTCTTTCCATCATCGGAACGTTTTACGGCAATGTATACACCAGTACTCCCAGGATAATAATCAGATTCCCAATCAGCTTTCCTTTTGATACCTTTTCTTTCAAAACGCCAAAGGAAAGCAGCAGGACAAAGACGTACGTAAAGGTATCCAACACCGGACCGTATTTCAAATCTACCTGTGTGTAGGCATACGTATTTAAAAGAAGTACACTGCCAAAAATCAGATACGCCACAATCACGTGCCAGTTCAGATACTCGCGAAGTGCAGATGCATGCTCCTCGTTGGCGCTTTGTTTCAGCAGAATCTGTGATACTGCTGAAAACATTGTACAGATCAGCATTAAAATCATATATTTATTCATATCGCTGCACCACCATAACTCCCACCAGCACAATCAGAAGGCCGATGATATTTTTTACCGTCAGATTTTCATGAAAATGAGCACGGCCCAGATCTGGGACCAGATCAGATAGACGCTGCGGTTTGCATATGCGGTTGACAAAGAGAATTTTTTGATTACCTTCTGCCATGCAATAGCGTAAATGCCACAGTTTGCAACCATCAGAAATAAAAATACATATAATAGAGGATTTTTGATTCCTCCCCGTTCAGCTGAACCGATGCTGCTTTTGAGAACACACTCGTCAGAGAAAACAGCAGGATATTCAGGTGCAGCTGAATATAATCTTTTGCCTTATTCAAAAACAAGTCCTCCTTCTTACTTTTCTTCCACGCGGAAAATGATATGCCCTTCTACTTCTCTTACCGGGATGCACCCCGCTGTTTCCACATAGGATACTGCCGCTGAACTGCTCGAAAGTACAATATACTCTGCATTCATTTCCCTAAGACTTCTGTAAAATTCTTTCTGATCCAGCGACAGATCCATCTGTGTGATAATCTGAAGGATCTTTGTTTCGTCTTCAATTTCCTGCTCGGTCAGTGCATCGGTTGATACCGTATTGGAGCCCTGATAGGTCAGAACCATATCGCGGTCCAGAACCAGTTCAAACGAAGCATCATACTGCCGCACGATCAGGTTGAAATCCGGTTCAAAGACAACTCTTACGGTTCCCTCTCCCGCTTCTTCGTGCAGCACCGTACAGACGGCCAGAAGATCATCTGGCATCTTGTACTGGTTATCCGGCAGCTTCGGCAGTCCGCCAGCCAGTACGGAATTTCCGCCAAAACAGATGACCGCTGCCAGCGCAGCCGCGGTCAGATACCGTCTCCAGCCTTTTTTCTGCCCGCCCACAACTTTCGTGCAGGCATATCCGATGGTCAGTACCATCGGCAGAATCCAGAAAAACCGGTAATAGACATTGACCATTCCAAGTTTTCCCAGGATATATTTCACCGCAAATGGATTGTATACCGTAAAGGCCAGAAAAACAGCGGTTGTTACGAACACATACCGCTCTTCCTTTTTTCCTTTTAAAGCGAGATACAGCACCGACAGCAGAAACAGCGTCAGTACGGTTGTGTTTCCTCCAAACGTCACAAAGACCTGTCTCACAAAATCGAGGCCGCTCTCATTCAGATTTATTCCGCCCACATTTTCTCCTTTCTACCGCACAACCGGAATCTGCAGGATACCGCGCACACCAAGGAGATAGACTCCAAGCACCAGCACACACGGTAGCACAGCAAGCAGATAGAGCCTGCTCTGTCCCCAGCGTTTTTTCCGCACAAGATTCGGCAGAATCACAGCACTCATGGCCACCGGTACAGTCATCATGGATGACATCGTAAGGTCAATCGCAGCGACGCCTGTCATGAAAAACAGCAGCCAGACTCTCTTTCCGTTTTTCTCCTGATACATGCGCAGACCAAGATAAAACAGAAACGGGAGGATGATATTGCACAATACGGCCTTTCCCTCGTATCCCCTCGTCAGCAGGAACGACGCATTTGAAAAGATCGTATGAAAATTCAGATTCACAACACTAATAAAGCACAGGAGCACCCATACCATCTGTTTTTCTTTTAACAGCGCCTTTCCGATCTGTGCATAGACGAGATAACTTAAAACTACCGTCATCATACAGAGAATCACCTTCGTCACTACGAGCGGATGAAGGCCCGTTAAACGGCACAGTACTGCATTTGCTGCCGGATACATGCTGAACACATAACGGATGTTAAAAAAATCCAGTGCTTTTCCTGTATATGGGTCAAAGCTACTGATGGAATCTGTCGCAAGGTTCGTTGTCACACTTCCCACATAATACGCTGCATCCGCACTGCCGTTTTCCTGCAGTGCAGCAACAAAATACAGCTGGATTCCAATCAGCACCAGCATCACATAAAAAGCCGCCGTCTTTCCTCTCCAGAAACCGCCGCTTCTTTTTCCCCACTCTCTCCACATTCCCAGATGAAGACAGATGGAAGCAATTACAAGGACAGCCACAACAGCAGCCCATACCCATGCGAGCAGATGCAGCTTTGCACCGAGCACCATCATCGGCACAGAAATCAGTTCAAATAAGAAGTAATATGCAATAAAGCCAAACAGCACAGTTTCACCCAGATGTCCGCTCTCATACCTGTTTTCTCTGATAAAAAAAGAACCCAGGCAGCAGAACACTGCGAGCATTCCCAGAAACAGTGCCGGCATTTTTAATAAGGTAATCATGTTTGGTTCCTTTCTTTTCCTTACATTCCCAATCCCACTCATTCTAACATGATGCCCTGTCTGCGTCAAGTAATCGAAATTCTAATAAACATTGACTTTTCCCTGAAATTTTGTATAATTGTGATGTTGAGCGCTTATTTTCCACCCGGCTGTTTTACTTTTTGTTTTAATGATATATGTTACGAAAGGAGCCATTGATATGCCTTTTTCCCGGCATACCCGCAGATCCATGTTTTCCATTGGCGCGGCATCCCTTGCCGCTGCTTTTCTTTTTCTCACCCCGGAAAACACACATGCGGCTGATACTACAGCAAAAATTCACATTCTGACACTCGACAGCGGCTCCAATGCCATCGTTCTGGAAAGTGTAGACGATAATGGCCAGAAAATTTTCGGCATGGTAGACTCCGGCGAGGACTGGGATTACCCTGACGGATCTGATCCGCGTTATCCGCTGCGCAGCGGCATCACAACGTCGACCGGCTACGACGATGAGGTACTCTCCTACCTGGACTCCCTCGGTGTCACCTCCGATAATCTGCAGTTTTATGTTGCAACACATCCGCACAGCGACCATATTGGAACCGGCGATACCATCGTGCGGCTGTATTCCCCCGACCGGGTTTATCTGCTCCCGTATGATGACAGTTATATCTATAATACTGCGCGTCTCTGGGACAATCTTTATGTCTACGACCAGCTTCTTACTGCTGTAGAAGAGACTGAAGGTGTGACCCTGATCCAGCATCTGAATCCCGGTGCCGCCTCCGCAGAAGAAGGATCTCCTGATTTTGCTTTTGGAAATTTCCAGATCCAGATTGTCAACTACGAGGAAGATTATCTCACAAGTCCAAAAGAGGACGCCAACCAGTTCTGTCTTGGTGTAATTGCCTCCGCAAACGACCACCGCGCTTTTCTGACGAGCGATATCGACGACGTCGAGGGCGATGCCAGCCGGATTGTTTCGAACTACGGGCTGTACAGCATTGATCTGATGACTTCCAATCATCACGGATATCCGAATGCTGTCGATGCAGACTATCTTGCTGCCGTCAACCCGGAATATTTTATCCAGACCGGTGACTTCCGTATTATGGATAACGATACCGTCGAGACCCTGACCTCTCTGGGGCTGCGCGTATTTTCCACGACAGAATATTCCGGCGATCTTCCGGCAGTCATTGCTGACTTTTCCGGTTCCGCGGTCACTTCCAACGTGGATGATACCTATGAAATTTACCGCGGCCGTTCTTCCAAGCTCGTTGCTTATCATGACGGCATCCCGTACAGCGGATTTTTCACCCGCGGCGGACAGAAATATTATGCAGACAGCAGCCATCTTCTCGTATGCTCCACTTCCTGGCGCGACACAGAAACGGGCATCGAATATACCGCCGATGAAAACGGCGTGATCACAAACGAACGCCACGTCATCGGCTGGGTAAAACGGGATGGAAAATGGTATTACTACAACGATGATGAAACACCGTATACCGGCTGGCTCACCCTCGACCACAAAACGTATTACCTCGGCGCGGACGGCGTTATGGCAACAGGCTGGCTTCTGCTTGACGGAGATTACTATTATTTTTCCGGCAGCGGTGAGATGCAGACCGGATGGCAGTTTATCAGCAACAACTGGTACTATCTCGCCAAGGATACCGGTATTATGTATTCGTCCGGATGGCACGCTGATCCGGAGACCAAAACGATGTACTATTTTTACACATGGGGAGGTGCCGCACGCAATACGACACTTACCTTAAACGGTTACCGCGTCAAATTTCTTTCCTGGGGCGGTATTTCCGGCAGCACCTGGCTGTACCATGACGGTGCCTGGTATTATGTACAGAAATATTCCTGCGTAACCAATGGCTGGTATCAGATCGATGGCGCCTGGTATTTTATGAATGCGGACGGTTCCCTAAAACAGAACGAAAGTTTCCTGTATGACAACAATCTCTACTTTGTAAATAAGAGCGGAAAAATGTATCAGAACCAGTGGCTGAAATGGGATGGAAACTATTATTATCTCAGAAGCTGGGGCGGTGCCGTACAAAAAGGCTGGCTGCTGCTTCAGAATAAATACTATTATATTAATGAGGACTGTACACGGAAAACGGATGAAGCCTTTACGTATGACAACAATCTTTATTTTGTTGATGAAAACGGCGTCATGCCGGCAAACCAATGGGTGATCCGGGAAGGTGTCTGGTACTTTACCTACAGCTGGGGCGGTGCGAGAAAATCGCAGTGGTTCTATTATAAAAACAACTGGTATTACTTCAACGATGATGCTTCCATGCAGACCGGCTGGGCAGAAATTGACGGAAAAACATATTATTTCCAGAGCTGGGGCGGATGCGTCACCGGGACGAAAAAAATTGACGGAACAACGTATGTGTTTGATAAAAACGGTGTTCTGCTTTCCGAAAAAGAAAGCTAGAAAAATCCATATAAAAATGCGGCAGAAACGAAAATCTCATTCGTTTCTGCCGCATTTTTTATAAATTTCTTTTCCGGAACAGTGCACGAACGCACTGCCGGTAAATTCCGGTTCCCAGAAACAGGGTCAGATAGGCGATTTTCCGCCCGTTCGTGAAGTGATCGCCTTCCAGTACCAGAAGCGGATGCTTTTTAAGCTCTTTTGCCAGCCTCTTCGCAAGCGCCTTTTTCTCCGCGTCCATGGTTTCCAACAGCATCAGCTTGTCCAGCACGAAAAACCGCGCCCAGCAGCAGCGCACACCTGCTTCTTTTTTCAGCGCCGGGTGGCGTTCTTCCACGACATTCTGATTATGATCCCATACTTCCACCGAACCCAGATCTGACCAGCGAAAACCGCTTGTCGTGAGGCTTTCGCGCCGGTGCACATAATAGTATTTCTGTGCTGTGGAAAAGGCCACCTTCCGGCAGTGCTCCATTAACGGAACGATGACGTATGCATCCTCGGCGATTGTTTTCTCCGGATAGACAACGCCCTCGAAAATCTCTCTCCGATACAGCTTGCCCCACGCATCACGCCGAACACGCGCGCCTTCATCACCTGGCGCAGTCCCTCCTCGCTGTCGGTCACAGATTCGATTCCCTCCTGTTTCAGATCCGGCACCGGCCTTCCTTCATAGAGATCGTATCCGCGGCAGATACTCATTTCGGCATCATATTTTTCCGCCAGACGATACAGTGTTTCCAGAAGATCCTCCGCTGCGAAATCGTCGCTGTCCACAAACGTGATATAACGCCCCTCTGCAAGCGCAACGCCCGCATTCCGCGCCGAACTGACGCCGCCGTTCTCTTTTTGGTGATAACGGATCCGCGCATCCTGTTCTGCGTATGTCCGGCAGATTTCACTGCTTTTGTCGGTGCTTCCATCATCTACAAGAAGCAGCTCCCAGTCCGTAAAAGACTGGGAGAGAATGGAATCCACACATTTTTTTAAAAATTTTTCTGCCTGATACACCGGGTAATGATTGAAATTTCCGGCATTGTTTTATCCTCTTTCTTTATTTCTTACAGCAGTAGTGTATCCCCTTATACTGCTCATACGGATGATCGAGATCCAGAAACGCCGCATCGTGGTGGCCTTTCTGCTGTTCTTTCGGCGGCAGTTTCATATAATCGCCGAACGCCATGCGCAGATATGTGTCATATCCGACCGGAATCGGCAGGCGCTCGTTCTCGAACGGAACCTCAATCGCCGATGCAAAAATCTTTTTCGGATATTTCCGGAGAATCGCCTGCGGTGCGCACATCTCGGTGATGCCGTCCACCCGTGGGCTGTCGATATCAAATTTTGTAATATAGTTTTCTGCCTGCTTCCAGATCCGGTACCGCATCTTCTGCGTCGGAGCCAGCGCCAGCAGAATCGTTCCCAGGTAATGCATAAACGCGCCGTGGCGTTCTTTGGTCGGAATAACCTGCGTGCAGAAGAGCTGGAAAATCTTTCCCTCGATCACCTGCCATTTCCGCGCAAGGTTTCCCGGTGCATAGCCCTCGATCGGGAGAATATCAAGCGCAACGCCGTGGCAGAGATCCATATCGACCTGCTCCTTTTTCACCTGCGTGGTGCGGCTGTCGCGGATGTTCGCAAACGTGTGCGCATTGCAGAAGCCCTCTTTCGGGTACTCGAGCTTGTAGATTTTACTCTCCTCCTGCGTATCCCAGATTTTCAGGAACTTCTCGTAATCTTTCCGCGGCATGAAAAAGTCGAGATCATCGTCCCACGGAATAAAGCCGCCGTGGCGGATTGCACCGATACAGCCGCCGCCGCAGAGATAACAGGTCAGATGGTTTCTCTGGCACCAGTGGTAAAACATGACGGCCATTTCCAGATTTTTTTCCTGCAGCCGGCGCAGAATTTCGTCCTCGGTATTAAACATCTTTTTTCTCCTCTTCCTTTGCGTTCAGGCTGATCGTCTGTCCTTCCTCGAGCCTTCTGTGCTCTCCTTTGTGAAGACAATCTTAAAGGTTGCAAGAATCAGCTTCAGATCCTCTAAAATCGAATAGCTCTCTATGTACATCAGATCCAGCTTCAACTTATCGTATGCGGTCGTGTTGTACTTTCCGTAAATCTGGGCGTAGCGGTAAGGCCTGCCTTTACTTTCAGACGGTAAGCAAACTCCGGAATCGATTCCTCATATTCCTTTGCAATCTCCGGCCGCTCCGGGCGCGGTCCGACGACGCTCATATCGCCCTTGAAAATGTTCAGAAGCTGCGGCAGCTCATCAATTCTCGTCGCGCGGATCACCTTCCCGACCGGCGTAATGCGGCTGTCGTTCTTCGTTGCCAGGCGCTACGCCGTCTTTTTCGGCATCCACGATCATGCTTCGGAATTTGTAGACATAGAATTCTTTTCCGCCGATCGTGAGACGTTTCTGTTTAAAGAACACCGGGCCATGGTCATACAACTTGATGCAGAGCGCTGCGATCAGCATAATCGGCGACGTGATCACAAGAAGAATCGTCGATACGAGCAGATCCAGCAGGCGCTTGCAGAATCTCTGATCAAACGAAAGACCACTGTTTCGCGCGAGCAGAAGCGGTGTATCGAAAATATGGAGCGCTTCCGCTTTCCGTACCATAATATCCGACAGCTTCGGCGTCAGATAGACACGGATTTCTTTCGCATAGCAATATTTCAGCAGACGGTTGCGCAGCTCCGAATGAAGATCGCCCAGGATCACGCCCTCCTGACCGTATGCGTCAATCTGGCGGCAGAGCTCTTTCTCTCCCACTTCCACGCTCACCTTATGTGCTACAATATACTTGTCCGGCCGCTGGTTCATCTTCAGCTCCAGGCTTTCCATCGGGTATTCACCGTAAATCAGAAGCACCTCTCTTGGCGGAAAGAGACGCGCAAACGTCTTCTCAAAAAGCCAGGATACAATGCCTGCCAGCGCAAAGTCCACGAGTGTCATGCCGACCATCGGCAGAATGTACGGCAGGTGACGCCACAGCAGGATAATCTGCAGATACATCAGCGCATTGGCACAGAATGCCGTCATCATCTGGGAATAGATGATGCTGCTTCCCTTCATGTAGCCGATCTTCATGCCGCCGTAAATGTACATGAAAACCAGAAGAAAAATGCCGTAGATCACGACGATAATCTGATTTCCCTTATCCCAGAACGGCTCCAGCCACAGGTGCTCGCATAGTATCTGTCCCAGAACACAGAAAAAACAGCGCATTCCAGAAGCACAATCGCCGCGACCGCCAGGACACGCATCAGATGTTTGTACTGTTCCCTGTTTTTATAGTTCATCAATCTCTTCCTCTCTTTTTGCCCTTACCGTAATACTTCCGCACACCGTTTACGGCATAGCACGCAAAACAGTACAGGGAGCGGAACGTTCCCATTCCCAGCTCGCGGTAAACACGGTAAGTCATTCCTGCAGAATGCAGTTTATTCCCCGATTTTCCTGTGCTGGACAGCCGGTATTTCAGCAAAGGCTCATCCACACCGCAGGCTGTCCCGTATTTTTTCAGGATCCGCAGCCAGTCCAGATAATCCTCGTGGCACTCGTCCTTTTCCATCGGGAATTCCAGCAGAACGCTTCTTTTGGCCAGTACCGACGAGCAGCCGATCACGTTGCCGCGCAGCAGCATTTTGTAGGTGATCCGCTCCGGGACAGAAAAGATCTTCTGCTTTTCCGGTTCCTGATCGTAAATCAGCTCCCGACCCGTACAGCAGAGCACATCACCGGTCTTTGCAAGGGCTTTTTCCTGCTTTTCCAGTTTTTCGGGATCCCAGTAATCATCCGCGTCCAGAAAGGCAATGTAATCGCCCTTTGCGAGCTGTACACCGCGGTTTCTGGATGCGGACGCTCCTTTGTTTGTCTCATTCCGGATATACCGTACCCGGTCATTTTCTCCGTAACGCCCCATTTTTTCCAGCGTATCGTCCGTGGAATTGTCGTCGATCACCAGGATTTCCAGCGGGGTTTTTGTTGTCTGGCAAAGGACTGAGTCGATTGCCTGAAACAGTGTTTCTGCACCGTTGTACGAAGGGATTACTACTGAAATCATGTATTTTCCTCTCTTACTTTGTCTGCTGCATCTGTTTTTTTAATTTTCCAGCAGCAAACCTCCTACTTTTATAGCATATCTGCACGGGCTTGTCAATTTTACGCCGGGATCTGCTGGTTTTTCTTTCTTACATGTAATTCTATGTGAGCTTTAAAAACGCCAGTAAATAGAACAGAATTCCTCCGAACAGTGCTCCGTTTCCGCCGTTTTTCTGCCCCGTCTTTTTTCCGATGGCAGTTCCGGCATACATCGCCGCCATTCCGACCGCGAAGGAGGCAAAAAAGATCTGTCCTCCTGTCACCGGAAGATCCGCGGCAAAGACGCCGGAGACAATTCCATCCACCGACATCGAAACCGCCAGCAGGCCAAATTCCAGTGGTGGAGCTGTTTTTCCAGATGTTCCAGTCTTGCTTCTGGTTTTCCCTGCTTTTTTCTTCTGCGTTTTCTCAGTTCCTCAAAAATTTTCAGCGTTCCCATAAGAAAAAAGCAGCCCGCACCCACTCTGGTTCCCCATTCCGGTCCTGCGGACTGCAGAAATCTTTTTCCAAACTGCGCGGAAGCAACCAGGGCAGCACTGCAAAACAGATTCAGCAGCGCCGTCATGCCTGGTGAAATTCTCGTATTGCTGCTTCCATATCCGATGCTTACTGCAAAGTTATCGGCTGAGAGCGCCGCAGCAAGCAGAAGCAATTCTACCATATGACACGCTCCGTCATTTCTCACTTTACAGTATTCGTCTGTTTTTCAAACCGTGCATCCCGGGAAGGCAGTTCTTTTTCTTATTCCACTGCTTTCCGGAATTCCCGGATTTTTTCTCCGAAGTGCGATACATCGGTGCAGAAAATGCTCGAAGTTCCCGCCACAAAAATGCTGGCTCCACAGGAACGCAGCGTCGCGCCGTGCTCCTTCGTAATGTTTCCGTCCACTTCTAAAATGATGTCCTCCCGGTGCATCTCCTGCAGAAATTTCTGCAGCTTTTCCGCCTTGCGCAGCGTACTCGGCACAATTTTCTGCCCGGCAAAGCCCGGATTCACCATCAGAAGATTGACGCCGTCGATATAATCAAGCACTTCCTCGATCTGCCCGATCGGTGTCGCCGGGTTGATCGCGAGGAACCGCTTGCAGCCGTACGGCACGAGGTAATCGAGCGCGCGCTGCACCTGGAAAGTGCTCTCATAATGAATCGTCACGATGTCCTCTTTGTGAATGCCGATCCACGGCAGCTTGTACTCCGGGTCTTTAATCATCAGATGAAGATCAAGCGGAATACTCGTCAGTTCCCGCAGTCCGCGGATGTAGTCGACGCCAAGGCCGAAGTTCGGAACGAACTCGCCGTCCATCACATCGATATGGAGATATTCGACTTTTTCTTTTTCAAATACATCGATCGTCGCCTGCAGATCCACAAGGTTTGAGCACATCATGGATGCCGATATCTGACTTTTTCTCATATTTTTCTACTCCCATGAAACCATTACTTTGCAGTATGGCTCTTTATGATTTTTCATCAGTTCCAGTCCGTCCATCAGCTTTTCGGACGGGAAACAGTGCGTGATCAGCGCCTGTGCCGGGATTTTCTTCTTCGAAAGCGCATCGAGTACCTCCGTCCAGTCGCAGGCTTCATCTTTTTCATAAGAAGAATTCCACGTTCCCATCAGGTTCAGCTGTTTGCGCAGTATGCGCCAGTACACGTTCTTTTCCATCGCAAGATCGCCCGATGGATTTCCCATCAGCACGATGCTTCCGCCTGGTCTCGCAAGAAGAACTGCACTGGAAACGGCCTGCGGCGTTCCGACCGCTTCTACTACAACATCCGCCTGAATCGCTTTACTCTCCTCTTCCATCACATATGAGATGCCCGGGATCTGTTCTGCGATCGCACGTTTTGCTTCGCCCCGTCCAATCACAAAAACGGTTTCGGCGCCGAGCGCTTTCGCCCACGCTGCCGCTGCAAAACCGATCATGCCCGTTCCGATCACTGCTGCGGTATCGCCCGGCTTCACACCGCTTCGTTTCACCGCATGAAGCGCCACAGAGAGCGGCTCCAGCATTGCTGCCTCGCGGAAGCTGACGTTTTCCGGCAGCTCCATCAGGTTCCAGTCCGGCACGGCTACGTATTCCGCAAAGCCGCCGTCCCGGCGCGAGCCGAGGTAATCGTAGTGTTCGCACATCTCATATTTTTTCTGCCGGCACTGCGGGCAGGTGCGGCATGGGATCAGCGGGAAAATGCCGACCCGTTTTCCAACTCGCTCTTCCGGCACACCCTCGCCGTATGCGGCAACCACGCCTGAAAACTCGTGACCCGGAATCGTTGGAAAATGGTATGTTCCGTTTGTGAAAATCCGCGGAATATCGGAGCTGCAGATTCCTGATGCCTTTACCTGCACCAGAACCCAGCCGGATGGGATTTCCGGTTTTTCGATGTCTTCCCTTCTTAAATCATTGACTCCATGCAGCTCGTATGCTCTCATTTCGTTTCTCCTTCCACAATCGTACAGAAACGCTCCAGGTCGCTCCTTGTTGTAATCTTAAAGTTCCGCTCATCCCCTGGGATCATCGCCACATCCATTCCATGGCGGTAGGCAATTTCACTTGTTCCCCTTGTGAGGGACAGCTCCTCTTCCGATGCTTCCCGGTTGATCTTCGCGTACGGATGCAGCCGGAAAGCTTCCGGCGCCTGACCGGCAAACAGCGTGCTGCGCTCCAGCAGATGGTCAATTTTCGTTCCGTCGCTGCTCTGATAGATCGTGTCCTTCATCGGCAGCACCGGCATACAGCCTCATGATCGGCAAGCGCCGCAAGGCAGTCGCCAATCAGCTGTTCGCTCACCAGAGGCCGCACGCCGTCGTGGATGATCACACCGTCGTTCTCCGATACGGAATCCTCCATGCAGACGGTAAGGCCATTATGAATGGATTCCTGCCGCGTATCCCCGGCATCCGCAAAGGCGAGAAATTTCGTAATCCCGTCTTCTTCCATCCATCCGCGGATCTTCTCTCTCCAGGCATCTGCCGCCACGATGACGATTTTCTCAACGGCACTGCTTTTCTGAAACTGCTCCAGCGTATACAGCAGAATCGGTTTCTTTTCCACTTCCAGATACTGCTTCGGAAAATCCCCCATCTGCATTCTCGTTCCGATTCCCCCCGATAGTATGATTGCGTAATTCATCTTAAGCCTTTCCTTTGCTCTTTTTACTCTCTTTTTTTCGCTCTTCTTCCAGCTCTTTTAAAAAGTCTCCCAGTTCTCCGGAGGCGTTCTCCAGCAGGTACGACTTCGTTTTCTGTTCTTTCTCCAGATAGTTTTCCCGGATCTGGCCGTTTGTATGTTCAATCTCGGTGCGCAGATCCCGTGCGGAGAGACGATGCGCGCCCGCTCCCATAATGATGATCTGCTCGAGACCGTCCGAGGAAGCCACCGTTACGTTGCCGTTGTGGCCGATCCTGTGAACCGTTTTCTCGATGTACTGGTCAGCCGTCTCCGCCTCTTTCGTATAAACGACATGAATATTATGGTACATGCCGACCTCACCCTGGTTGCCTTTTACTTTGTAGGCATCAAAGACAAGAATCAGCGTCATTTTTTTATATCCCTGATAATTTGACAGGATGTCCATCAGTTTTCCTCTGGCGCTCTCAATATTATACTTCGCCAGCTCATTTAAATCATCCCATGCAAAAATAATGTTATAGCCGTCCACCAGCAGATATTCCTCCTGCGGCTCCTTCGGGCGGTTTGATTTTGCATATTTGGGATCCCCGATGCCGGATGACGAGGTGGCCGGACGTGTCCGCCGCTCGAAACCGGCGCGCTTCCGCTCCACTTTGCCGTATGTCCTCGTAAAGATTTCTTCCAGCTCCTTTGCCTCCTGCAGGGAAGCTGCCATCGGCACGCGGTCGGATGCTTTTTTTGCTTTCTGCACAGAGGATGCTCCGCCGATCCGGTCTGCCGCAGATTCGGCTGAATCGCTTTCTTCTTCCGGATTTTCCAGCGTGTATTCCAGATGCATATGGTCTTCCACTTCATTCCATGGAACGACAAAGCCTGCCCCGTGGGCACAGAACACAGAACCCGTCGGATTTTCCACATCCGCCTCGGAATCGTAACCGATGGAGGCAATCACTTCCTCCGCGTTGTGACATGGCTCATATCCTTTTAAGGTACAGAACACTCTTCCGCGTCCCCGGCTGTAAGCAGTCACTTCTTTCTGATAATCCTGCATCGTCACAACCGGTGCGGTTCCGGTGATCACTGTCATATCGCCTTCCATTTCCGGCGGTTCAAAGCTGCCGTACATCCGCTGGATATCGTTCAGCGCCCGTCCCGTCGATTCCGACGGAATTTCCAGACGGAACGCATAGACCGGCTCCAGCAGAACGGATTCTGCTTTTTTCAGCCCCTGCCGCACCGCACGATACGTCGCCTGGCGGAAGTCGCCGCCCTCGGTGTGCTTAATGTGCGCACGGCCCTTGACCAGCGTGATTTTCATATCGGTAATCTCCGACCCGGTCAGCACGCCGGGATGCTTCCGCTCCAGCAGATGTGTGAGGATCAGACGCTGCCAGTTGCGGTCCAGGGTGTCCTCGCTGCAGACGGTTCCAATCTGCAGTCCGCTGCCCGGTTCTGCCGGCTCCAGCAGCAAATGAACTTCCGCATAATGGCGCAGCGGCTCGAAATGGCCGACACCCTCCACGGTACTGCGGATCGTCTCTTTGTATACAATATTTCCGGCTCCGAATTCCACCCCATTCGCCGAAACGCTCGTGGATCAGACTCTTTAAGATCTCGATCTGCACCTCACCCATGACCTGCGCATGGATTTCCGCGAGGCGCTCATTCCAGACAATGTGGAGCTCCGGGATTTCTTCTTCTAACTGGCGCAGTTTTCCAAGCATCTGATGGACATCGCAGTCCGGCGGAAGCTCGATGCGGTACGTCAGCACCGGCTCCAGCACCGGTTTTTCCGCCTCGGTTTCGTTGCCGATGCCCTGACCGGAGAAAGTGCTGTTCAGTCCCGTTACGGCACAGATCGTCCCCGCCGGTGCTTCCTGTACCATCGTATAGCCCGCACCGGAATAAATACGGATCTGGTCTGCCTTTTCTTCGCCGAGCATCTGCTTCACCTTCAGCACGCCGCCCGTGATTTTCAGATGCGTCAGACGGTTTCCTGCCGTGTCCCTTGAAATCTTAAAAACGCGCGCGCCAAAATCCCCGCCGTACTCCGGCGTTTTTGTAAACCGGTCCAGAATTTTCAGAAATTCCGTCACGCCCTCCATCTTGAGTGCAGAGCCAAAGCAGCACGGAAAAACCTTCCGCTCTGCGATCATCGTGCGGATCTGGTCTTCTTCCACGCTTCCCGTTTCCAGATACTGCTCCAGCACGTCCTCATCACACATGGCGAGTTCTTCCAGCAATTCTGCGTTCTGGAGATCCTGCGAGAAATTCAGGCAGTGCTCTGAGAGACGGCTCTGCAGTTCTTCCAGCAGTTTTTCCGCATCCGTGCCCGGCTGATCCATCTTGTTGATAAAGAGAAAGACCGGGATCTCATACCGCGCGAGCAGCCGCCACAGGGTTTCCACATGACCCTGCACGCCGTTCGCACCGCTGATCAGAAGAACCGCATAGTCCATGACCTGTAAAGTGCGCTCCATCTCCGCCGAGAAATCCACATGGCCCGGCGTGTCAAGGAGTGTGACCTCCGTCTCGTTCAGCTTCAGCACGGCCTGTTTGGAAAAGATCGTGATACCCCTTGCTTTTTCCAGTTCCTCCGTGTCCAGAAAGGCGTCCTTGTGATCCACTCTTCCGGCTTTCCGGATCTGGCCTGTTTTATATAAAATTCCCTCTGCCAGCGTCGTCTTTCCCGCATCGACATGCGCTAAAATGCCTACCGCCAGTTTTTTGGTTTTTTCCATTTTGTTTCATCCTGTCTGTATGATTCATATTTTTCAGGCCCCCTCATCCCCTGCGGCCCGACTCACTGCTTATTGTACCACAAAACCTCTCATTGCGGAACCCCGGAGTGAAACGCAAAAAATCTCAAAGCGGATTTCTCTCCTGCTTTGAGATTTTTTATGCTATGTTCTGTTTTATCTCTCCCCCGCCATCGGCTGCCGATCTGCAATTTTCAGGAAAACAAATCCCAGTGCAAATAAAATCGCCAGGCATGCAACCGCCACGTTGATCGTTCCGCCTGCCAGTTTTACAGCTGCAATAACTGCAGAACCGAGGAACGATGGTTACTCTGTCTTCCAACGTCATATCCGTTTCTTTTAAAAGTTCATTTGCAAGAAGTGTACCGTACTCTGCATGATGGGCAACCTGCATACAGTGTTTCTGCGAATGATCCGTATATCCCAGCTGTCCCAGGTTTTCGTTTCCTTTTTCAGATATGCGCTGCATCCATTCCAGACTCCAGCCTAACCGCTGTATTTTTACTGTTCCTGCCATTTCTTTCAGAATATTTTTTACTACAATCACGATCGTAGCACATTTGTATTTTAACTGCTATCCTGTTCCTATAAGGTCTATATCAAATGATTGTTAAATTTTTATATTTTTGATGCAGTCGGGCGGGGTTCTGTTACAGCAGAAAAGCACTGCAAATACAGATGAATGTATTTACAGTGCTTATTTTGAGATTATTTTTGTTTTTTAATTCTGTGCGTCTTCGTATTCTTTTACTTTTTCTTCATACTGCTCCTGGCTCTCGATCGTATGTTTTACAATATGACCGTGCTCTTTCTGCTTATGTGCCAGATCCCGGCCAGGACGCGGTGCATATTCGTCTTCCGGGATTTCGAGTGCATTGGCGGTGGCGTGAATGATACCGTTGCTGCTGTAGGTGGCACCGCTCAAGGCGTCGATGTTAAGGCTCTGTTCTTCTTTCATCTGCCCTATCACGTAAGGCGCTGCACGGAAAAAGTATTCCTCGGTGTCGCAGTAGGAAAGGATGGAGATGTCGGTCACTTTCTGGTTTTCTACCGTTACCTGCACTTCGACATCCCCGCGGAAGGCATCGGCGGTACCCGTGCAGATGCCGTCTTTCAGGTCGTGGAAACGGCCGGCGTCCAGGAATGCCTGTTTTTCTTCCGTTGTATCCGTCGATTCAGATGCTGTATTTTCCTGTACAGTATTCTCATCTCCGGCGGCTTCTTTTAACGCATTTTGAGTGGCCTCAATCAACCCTTTACTGCTGTAGGTGGCGCCGGAAACGGTATCTATCTCCTCGGCACTCTGTTTTTTCATGATTTCCGAAAAGATTCCTGACTTTGCTCTGTCCAGATATGTCTGATCATCCTCGGCGTTCTCTATCGTCAGTCCGGTTATCGTTCCCTGTTCCACTTTTACGGAAACGGTCACGGTTCCGCGGTAGCCTTCTCCACTTCCGGAATAAGTGCCGTCCTGGAATCTGCTGTCCAGATTCTGTTCTGCCGTATCAATGGCCGCATCACCTGCTGTCTTACCAACGGAACCGCTCTCGCTCCGGATCAGGAACTGTGACGCTGCAATCGTAAGGCAGGTCACCCCGACACCGATCCACACGCTGTATCGGTACTTCCAGTGTGCATTGTTCTTCAGACATCCGTTTATACATACCCCGCATCCAATACACTCGCCGCCTGCCGTCTGCTCTTTTTCTGTCAGATCAATTCCCATGGTACATTTTGCAGTACAGAGACGGCAGCTTCCGCATTTGCTCCGCGGTTTTACAATTTTTAACAGCGTACATCTGGAAATCAGGCTGTAGATGGCTCCCATGGGACAGAGATACCGGCAGAAAAAGCGCTGGATTAAGACGGATCCGACGAAAATCACCAGAATCAGCGCACCGCCAATCGAAAACATCGGCTTCACACCCGGCCAGTGTCCGATGGAACTGTACTGTCCAAACACCTGCCACGGCCCTGCGATGTTCCATTTTATCATACCGCTCCATACGAAGACTGCCCAGAACAGGAGCACACCATATTTGATCCAGCCTGTTGGAACATTTCTTCCACTCTTCTTTGAATTTGAATGCAGGTTTTTCGCACCTGCTTTTCGAAACCGCTTTTTCAGCTTATTTCCTGCAAACCACAGAAAATCCTGCACAGCCCCGAAGCTGCAGAAATATCCGCAGAAAAACCGTCCCACAATAATCACCGCCGGAACCGTCGCCAGCACCATCCATACCGAATACCTGATCCGTTCCCACGAAACCGTCCCCTGATAAACTGCGGAAATAATCGTCCCAACCGCAGAAAACTGCGCCTCAAACAAGCCCGGGATCAGCAGGAAAGAAAGGATCTGAATCACTGCTTTCGGCCAGTTTCTTTTGTCTTGTTTTTTCAAATTTGTTCCTCTTTTCTTATGTTTAACGTTTCATCTCCATTACCGGACCATTCGATTTATGTTCCTGGATTAATTCACAAATCTCCGAAAGATTCATTGCCGAGAAATCTCCGGGGACGGTATCCTTCAGGGCACTTACTGCATTTCCGATGGATACTGCCTGTGACAGTAAAAAACCCTCATAAATCGTGTATTTTCTGCACATTTATGAGGGTTTTATATTTTTGCGTTATTTTTACAAATTCACAGTTGAATTATGCGTTCATCTGTTTAGCAACTTCCTCAGCAAAGTTCTCTTCTTTCTTCTCGATTCCTTCACCGGTCTCGAAACGAACGAAGCCTTTTACTGCTACGGTTGCGTTGTTTGCTTTTGCAACCTGTGCTACATACTGAGCTACGGACTGTTTTCCGTCTTCTGCTTTTACGTATACCTGATCAAGCAGGCAGATCTCTTTGAGCTCTTTGTTGATACGGCCCTGGATCATTCCCTGGATAACTTTTTCCGGTTTCTGGGACTCTTTCGGGTCGTTCTGAATCTGAGCCATGAGGATTTCTTTCTCATGTGCGATGTAATCAGCGCTTACTTCGTCGCGGTTTGTGTACTGCGGACGAAGAGCTGCAATCTGCATTGCAACGTTTTTAGCCATCTCTTTGAGGTCATCGTTTACAACATCTGTCTCAACGTCAACCAGAACACCGATTTTACCGCCCATATGAGTATAAGAAGCAACGAAACCGTTCTCCTCTTTTACCTGCTGGAAACGACGGATGTTCATGTTCTCGCCGATGGTAGCGATCTGATGAGCCAGCTCTTCGCCAACGGTCTCGTTGGTATCGAATTTCCAAGCTCTGCCAGGAATCCTTCTACGTCTGCTGCAGTTGTATCCATAGCCTGCTCTGCAACCTGTGCTACATAGCCACGGAATTTCTCGTTCTTTGCAACGAAGTCTGTCTCAGCGTTTACTTCTACAGCGACAGCTTTCTTTCCATCCTCGGATACGTTCAGCATAACGATACCCTCAGCTGCGATTCTGCCAGCTTTTTTCTGAGCAGTAGCAAGTCCTTTTTCTCTCAGGAACTCCATTGCTTTGTCCATATCACCTTCGGTAGCTGTAAGAGCTTTCTTGCAGTCCATCATACCAGCACCGCTTACTTCTCTTAACTCTTTTACCATTGCTGCTGTAATAGCCATTGTTTTATTCCTCCGTATACGTGATTCAGCAGACTGCATCTTCATGCCGGTCTGCTATTGTGAGATTCGCCGAAGGGAACCTGAATTTCAAGTTCCCCCCAGTTCATTACTTCGCGTAAATTATTCAGCGTCTGTCTCTGCTGCTTCTTCGTATGCAGCTTCCTCAGCCTCGCCCTGTTTTGCCTCGATAACTGCGTCTGCCATTTTGGAAACGATCAGTTTTACGGCACGGATAGCGTCGTCATTACCCGGAATTACATAGTCAAGCTCTTCCGGATCGCAGTTGGTATCGCAGATACCGATCAGCGGAATTCCCAGTGTATGAGCTTCCTGTACGCAGATTCTCTCTTTTTTCGGATCTACTACGAAGATAGCGTCCGGCAGTCTCTTCATTTCTTTGATACCGCCAAGGTTTTTCTGCAGTTTTGCAAGCTCTTTCTTTAACTCAATGACTTCTTTTTTCGGAAGAACTTCGAAGGTGCCATCCTGCTCCATGGTCTCGATTGCTTTCAGTCTTGCAATACGGCTCTGGATGGTTTTGAAGTTGGTCAGCATACCGCCGAGCCATCTCTCGTTTACATAGTACATTCCGCAGCGCTCTGCCTCAACAGCGATAGCGTCCTGAGCCTGTTTTTTGGTTCCTACGAAAAGGATTGTGCCGCCGTCTGCTGCGATGTCTGCAACAGCTTTGTATGCGTCATCTACCATTCCTACAGATTTCTGCAGGTCGATGATGTAGATACCATTACGCTCTGTGTAGATGTACGGAGCCATTTTAGGATTCCATCTTCTTGTCTGATGTCCGAAATGAACACCGGCTTCCAGTAACTGTTTCATTGAAATTACGCTCATTGTTTTATCTCCTTATGGTTTTATTCTTCCCCATGTTTTTTCACCTTGGAACCTGTTTTTCAAAAAACAGGCACCATCCTTGGTACCGCATGGGTGCTTATTGTGCAACAGTAAGATTGTATCACAGAGTTTTTTTCATGACAAGCATTTTTTTCGCGGATTCTGCGGTTTTTTTCTGTTATTTTTGTGTTTTTCCCTGTTTATCCTTTAAAAACAGATACCAGAATGTTCCGGCGCAGATTACCGCTTCCAAAAAGATGAACATCCATGCACCTGCCGGTGCTTTTTGGGTCATCCAGGATACGAACTGGCTCCGGTAAAGTCCCCAGATATTTTCTGCCATGTGCGCAAGAACCGGGGCAAGGAGTGTTCCGCACCGCTCATAAATAAGGATCAGAAGCACACTTACCACGGCTGCATAGACAAACTGCGTCACATTGCCGTGATATGCACCGAACAGCAGACATGATGCTGCGATGCCCCAGCCGGTTCCCCAGAAATCTTTTGCCCTGCGGTAAATCATGCCGCGGAAAACAATTTCCTCTGCGGCCGCGCTCAGCACACCGACGGACAGGATCAGAAGCAGCGGGTTCTGTCCTTCATAAATCTTTGATGCCATGTCCTGATAGCCGGAAAAGATTCTGGTAAAGCCGGTCACGTTCATTACAGTATTCAGGAGATGGCCGAAGGTCATAACCAGCAGAATACAGGCGGCTGCCTCTGCCGCACTCCACCGTTTTTCCGGTTTCGGGAACATGCCTTCATCTTTTTTGTACTGTTTCCAGAGAACCGGGATCGCCGCCAGACTGCCGATTGCTGATGCAAGAACGGATGTCGCGTGCATACGCTCTTCCAGATAACCGCCGGTCGTAAACGTCATCAGGATCAGCGCCAGAAGTACGGTTGCTCCGATCAGAAACAGTTCGTACGTCAGAAGCGGTTTTAAAAGACGCCATAGCTTCCGCTGGATAGGAATTACGATTTCCTCCGTTTTTGGCTCTGTTTTCGCTGTCCTTTTTTCTTTTATATTCTCTGCTTTTTTCTCTTTCTGCGCAAAGATTCCTGTTCCACTTTCTCCTCTTGTCAGCCACGGGATACGCTCCGGCTTCATTTTTTTGATGCGGTCGCGTCTTTTCTTCTCTTCTTTCGGATCCTCCGCCAGCAGTTTCAGTTCTTCCGGTGTATCACATACCTTTGCGGCACCTGCTGCCTCGAGTTCTTCTCTTCCGCCGTACCCATACGATACGCCGACACAGAGCAGTCCGTTTTCTCTTGCCCCGATTACGTCATAGCTTCTGTCACCAACCATCACCACGTCGGAACGGCTGTCTTCTGCTCCGAGTCGGCGCAGCGTCTCTGCGATGACTTCTCCTTTGTCGGTTCTGGTTTCGTTCATTTCTGAACCGGTTACTACGGTAAAATACTTTCTGATTTCGAAATGCTCCAGGATCTGCTCCACGTATTTTTCCGGTTTGGACGATGCTACCGCCAGAATTTTTCCCTTCTCTTTCAGATACGCCAGAACCTCCGGGATTCCCTCGTATACTTCATTTTCAAAAATGCCCTCTGCCTCGTACCGCTCCCGGTATTTTGTGATGGCCTGCTGTGCTTCTTCGCAGCCAAGGCCTGCAAAATTCATGAAAGATTCCAGAAGCGGCGGTCCCACGTAACAGTTCAGTTTTTCCAGATCCGGCTCTTCGATGCCAAAGGATGCCAGCGCATACTGTACGCATCTTGTAATTCCAGGACCGGAATCGGTCAGGGTTCCGTCCAGATCAAATAATATCATATCTGACATACTCTTATTTCCTCTTTTACTTTTTTATCGTATGACATGTCTTTTATTCTAGCATATCGAAATTAGAAATACAAACAAAACCGGATCAGCTATTTTCTGCAGAGTGCACGCAGATAGCGGGTGGTCTGATTCTGAATTTCGGCAATGGCACGAATCAGGTTCCAGAGGCGCCTTAAGGACTGCAAGAGGCGGGTTCCTTTTGGTTTCTGGCTGGTTCTTTGGCTGACAAGTGTGGAAGTTTTTGGTTTCACGTTGACTTCCCACGGTTTCATGGTTCGTACAATGCCGTCTGCGCCACGCACTTTTACAGTGATGCGGTTGTAGCCTTCGGAAAGGCTCTCGGCTTTCAGACAGATTTTGTTTTCTTTCCATTCATATTCGGCTTCGGAGCCATTTACCATGCAGGAAAGAATTTCAGCCGTGTCGGCGGCTCCCTCGAGCAGAATTTCCGGGGTATAACCGGGATCTATTTCGACGCTGGTGTCGGCCGGGCGGATAATCAGGGGGTTCGGCGCTTCGAAATCTTCGTCTGCTATCTGTGATAATACGAAATCGGCGATGATCTGCGGCCGTATTTGAGATGGCTCCTCCCCGGCACTCTTAGATGGAGTTTCGGCAGGCGGAGGACTGCTTTCTTCTGTTTGTAGCGGAATATCATCTGGATCTTGGGTCACCTCCTCGGGCGTGGCTGCAGCAACGGGCAGCTGTTCGTCTGTTTTGAGTTCTTCTTTCTCCGGAGACGATTGCCCGGGCCCCGTTTGTTCCTGCTTTTCTGTGTTTGACTTTCCGGCATCTGGCATTACGGTAGGCTCCTCTTTTTCTGGTGCTTTTGTTTCCGAGGTTTGATTTTCTGACTCTTTTTCGGTTGACGGAGATTCCTGCTTCGTTTCTTCCATATCAGGCTTTTCCGGTTCCGGATCTTCTGGCATCAAATTTTCCGTTCCGGATTTTTCTGAACCTGTATCTTCATAATCTGGTTTTTCTGTGTCCATTTCTCCAAAATCCGTTCTCTCCGAATCTGACTCTTCTGTCTCTGATTCTTTTGTATCTGTTTCTTCACATCCTTCCTCTGATTCCGATTCCCCGGAACCCATATCTCCTGCCTCCGGCAATTCTCCTGGCTTCCCCGATTCTGAATCTTCCGAAATTTCTTTCTCCTCTTCTTCCCACCTTTCCGCTGGTTCTTTCTCCGGATCCGGAATTACCGTCGGGGGAAGCATTTTTTCTTCTCCTTCTTTCTCTTTCT
>ENA-OQCE01000062-OQCE01000062.1-human-gut-metagenome-genome-assembly--contig:-NODE-62-length-45977-cov-2.281810_pt1 | contig 45977 bp, 55 predicted proteins | sample MGYA00242495_ERZ504572 | MGnify/ENA primary metagenome ERZ504572 (study PRJEB26092, sample SAMD00036228) | human gut metagenome | host: Homo sapiens | study: EMG produced TPA metagenomics assembly of... | reverse complement strand
GCCAAGCGGAAAGAAGAAAAAAAGACATAAAATGTCTACAGCACAAGCGTAAAAAAAGACTAAGAAAGAACAGACATAAAAGCAAAAAGTAATTTTTAGTCTGAAGGACAAAATAAAGAACAAACTTGTGAAGCTAATTGTCTCGCGGGTTTGTTCTTTGTTTAAGTATCAAACCGGTTCGTCAATGTAAAAAAGATTGATGTACCGGTAAATCTGAACAGAAAACATCTGTATAATAAAAATGTAAAAGCAAATTATTGTGACAAGCGAACTCGTTGTAGACGTACAGCCCAAAGAAGTTTCCATTGCTTTACTCGAAGACAAAAGCCTGGTGGAACTCCAAAGCGAAGGAAGAAACATTTCCTTCTCTGTGGGCAACATGTATTTGGGACGTGTCAAGAAATTGATGCCGGGCCTGAATGCCTGCTTCGTGGATGTAGGTTACGAGAAAGATGCTTTTCTTCATTATCTGACTTAGGTCCTCAATTTAACTCATTAGAAAAATACGTAAAGCAAACTTTAAGCGACAAAAAAAAAGCTTAATCCAATTACCAAAGCAACCATACTTCCCGACCTTGAAAAGGACGGAACAGTATCCAACACACTCAAGGTGGGACAAGAAGTAGTGGTGCAAATCGTAAAGGAGCCTATCTCAACCAAAGGGCCGAGACTGACTTCCGAACTCTCCTTTGCCGGAAGGTATCTTGTATTGATTCCCTTTAATGATAAGGTTTCCGTATCACAAAAAATTAAATCAAGTGAAGAGCGCGCCCGCCTCAAACAACTGCTGATGAGCATCAAACCCAAGAATTTCGGTGTCATCGTCCGCACTGTTGCCGAAGGTAAACGCGTGGCCGAGCTTGACGAAGAGCTTAAAGTTCTATTAAAACATTGGGAAGAAGCTATTGTCAAAGTACAAAAAGCCACCAAATTTCCGACACTGATTTACGAAGAAACCAGCCGCGCCGTAGGTTTGTTGCGCGACTTGTTCAATCCTTCTTTCGAAAACATCTATGTGAACAACGAAGCTGTATTCAACGAAATCAAGGATTACGTAACACTCATCGCCCCTGAACGGGCAGGAATTGTAAAACTGTACAAAGGACAACTTCCTATTTACGACAATTTCGGTATCACCAAACAGATAAAATCGTCATTCGGCAAAACCGTTTCATACAAAAGCGGGGCTTACCTGATTATTGAGCACACCGAAGCGCTTCACGTAGTAGACGTGAACAGCGGTAACCGCATCAAGAATGCCAACGGGCAGGAAGCCAACGCACTGGAAGTGAATCTGGGAGCTGCCGATGAACTGGCGCGCCAATTGCGGCTAAGAGATATGGGTGGTATCATCGTGGTGGATTTCATCGACATGAATGAAGCCGAAAACAGACAAAAGCTTTACGAACGTATGTGTGCCAATATGCAGAAAGACAGAGCACGACACAACATCCTGCCACTCAGCAAATTCGGATTGATGCAGATTACGCGTCAACGAGTACGTCCGGCAATGGATGTGAATACTACGGAAACCTGTCCAACCTGCTTTGGTAAAGGCACTATTAAATCGTCCATCCTCTTTACGGACACTTTAGAGAGTAAAATTGACTACCTTGTCAACAAACTGAAGATAAAGAAATTCTCGTTACACATCCACCCGTATATCGCTGCCTACATCAATCAGGGAGTTCTCTCACTGAAACGGAAATGGCAAATGAAATACGGATTCGGAATCAAGATTATTCCAAGTCAGAAATTAGCATTTCTGGAATATGTTTTCTACGATCCGCAGGGAGAAGAGATTGACATGAAGGAAGAAATCGAAATCAAATAAAAGAAACGGCGAAGTCAGATAAAATACTTCGCCGTTTTTTTTGTTTATCACAGTGCCAGACGGTAGATTTCCTTACTGTCCTGTTTAGTCAGTTTCACATAATTGCCCACAAACTCTCCCTTATTGCGATGCAGGTTATCCGCCAAGCGGTCTATATCGGGATTCTCAATACCCAGTTCCTTAAAGTTAACCGGCAGCCCTATAAAACGGAAAAAGTGTTTCAAACGGGATACACCCGCCAATGCCATCTCTTCCAAATCCTCCGATTCGGGAACACCGAAAACACGGTTGGCAAACCGGGCTATCTTTTTCGGATTATGTCCGGCCACAAAAGTCATCCATGCCGGAACTATTACAGACAATCCGGCGCCATGCGTAACGTTGTAAATCGCACTGACTTCATGTTCCAGAAAATGCGAAGCCCAATCTTCCTCGCAACCCACACCACAAGTCCCGTTATGAGCAATCGTTCCGCACCACATAATATTGGCGCGCGCACCGTAATCTCCCGGATTTTGTTTTATGCGATAAGCTTCTTTAATGATAGCCGTCAGCGTACCTTCACAAAGACAGTCGCTAATCTCCACATCCTGCGTATTAGTAAAATAACGTTCCATGATATGCACCATCATATCGGCAATGCCGCAAGCCGTCTGAAAAGGCGGCAATGTATAAGTCAATTCCGGATTCATAATGGAAAAGACAGGGCGCAACAATTCCGGCACACGCAAGCTTAGCTTTTGCAGGGTATCCACTTTCGTTATCACCGAGTTGCCCGAGCCCTCGCTACCCGCAGCAGGAATTGTCAGCACAACAGCAACTTTCAATGCTTCCGTCACTTTTGCCTTACCTATAAAGAAATCCCAAAAATCGCCCTCATAAGGTACACCGGCAGCAATAGCCTTTGCTGTATCAATTACAGAACCGCCTCCTACCGGGAGCAGTAAATCAGCCTGTTCACGACGGCAAATTTCAATCCCCTCATACACCTTCGTATCCACCGGATTAGGTTGCACACCACCCATCTCGCAATAACGAATACCGGCTTTCTGCAAAGATTGCTTCACTCTGTCCAACAACCCGCTGCGCAGCACGGAACCGCCACCATACACAATCATTACTTTCCGTGCCCCATACTTACCGGCTAAGGCACCGACTTGCATTTCCGTGTCCTTGCCGAATACAAATTCGGTAGGACTATAAAAGACAAAATTATTCATATACCTATAACATAAAAACAGATTAACGCAAATATACGCAGAGTTTCAAGATAAAGAATGCCCCCTGCGTAAATTTGCGTTAAACCACACCTGATAATTTATCCTATATACCGACTGTATCTTTCAAAGAAACGCTTGAATGCTCCCCACTTCATCAACCCTTGTTCAAATACCAGAATCCCCAGCAACGCACAGGAAATGCCCAACATCACATCAATCAGATAATGATGTCCGGAATAGACAGCCGTCCACCAGATACCCGCCATGATAACAGAGAACAAAGCTATCAGCCATTTCTTGCAAACGTCCCATAATAGCATATGCTACAGCCACCACCATATAAGCCGCATGCAATGAAGGAACAGCGGCAAACACATTGGCGTTCCGTCCATAAATGGAATGAAAAACAGAGCACCCCAACAGTTCGTCAAAGCGTCCCAGTCCCGCTACATTACCCGGAGTATTGAGAACCGGCTCAAAGCCATAATTCGATGGCATACCAAGGTGGTGCTGCCGGATGAATATAATATCCGGCAAACCCGATAAGATTTACCAGCAGAAAGACCATGGCAAAGCGAAGATATACCTTGCGTTCGCCTTTCAGATAAAGCCACAGACCGAATGCAATGGGAACAGGAACCCAGCAAAGGTAGAATATACCGGCAAAGAAATCGCCTACCGTACAGTGATTCCGTGCAAAATACTCGCAGGGAATCAATCTTGTCCCATCAATCGAGATACCGAACAAGGACTTCTCCGCCTCATACAATCCCTGCACATCAATAGGATTCACCTCATAGTTGGGATACACCCGCATCCAGTCGTAAGAAATGCCAAAGATGATAAAAGGAAGTAGCGCTACCGCCAATTTACGGGTTGTTTTTCCTGCAAAAAAGAGTATCAGAAACAGTCCCGTCATTAAAAGATGCTCTGTACGCAACCCTATACACACGGCTGTCAACAACAAGAACAGTGCTGTAAGGACAACAACAGGCAACGCTTCTTTGACAGAAGGAAAAATATCTTTTCTCATTATTGTTTCTTTAATAATTTATAGCAATGCGCAATGCGCGCGAATGCTGTCAGATTAGCAAGAACGGCTATCACGGCCATAGGAACAATCAGTATCAGCATAGGGTCGAACGCCTTGCAATCTCCGAAAATACCACAGAATAAAGCACCAAGGCTGGTCAGCACCACACGCTCGGGACGCTGCATGAAGCCTACTTTACATTCCAGTCCCAATCCTTCGGCACGTGCACGCACATAACTCACCATAAGCGAACCGACCAATGCGACAAAAGTAATCATCGATCCCCACAGATACCCTTGCAAAATCAGATAATAGAAAATACCGAACAGCGTCACCATCTCGCTATAACGGTCGAGCACCGAGTCATACAATGCTCCGAACGTAGAAGACATATTACCTACACGCGCCACGCGCCCGTCCATCATATCGAACAAACCGGCAAAGAGAACAATACCTCCTCCCCAGCACATAAGCAAGCTCACCCGGTTTATACATGCCCGCATACACAAATACGCATGCAGCCACGATGTTCATCACCAATCCGGTAGTAGTAATAAAATTAGGTGTAATGCCTACCTTGATCATTCCATGCACAACCGGATTTATAATCTTATAATCAACTGTTGCACCAATCTCTATAATTCATATTCGTCTTTTTTGTTCTCTAAATAATGTTTCAGAAAGCCTTTTATATTGTGATTACGATAAACGAAAAAACGTTGCAGATGGTAGTTCCAAAAAAAAGCTACCAGCACTGCTACAATTATCTTTGACAGAATAAATACATTGTCTATATAATATCCCAACAATCCATTGACCCATGTCATGCCGGTAAGCCATTCGGTCAGTGCAAAAGTACCCCAAGTATTCAGTATAATGCTGCCTCCCCAGACAAAGAGGTACTTGACGGCAACATGCGTTTTCTTGCAGTCTTCGGCATGGAACACCCATCCGTAATTAATGGCACAGTTTACAATGCCTCCTACTACGGAACCCGTGAATGTGGCATAAAGATAAAAAACAGCAAAAGCCTTCACCAGAAGGATAGTCACCAGAAAATCGACAAAGCTTGCGAATTGCGCAGAAATCTGGGCCTTGAAGAAGATCCAGACAGAATGGCGCCACGACACACCTTTGCCATTTGATTTCAACTGATTATCCATCTTGCCACAATCAAAATTATAAATCCGTAGACTCCGGACAGAATATCGTCCATCATTACCCCGATTCCACCCGGCAGACTTTCCATACGGCGGATGCCCAAGGGCTTGAATATATCAAACAAACGGAACAAAACAAATGCTCCCAATGTATACCATACATGTCCGGCGGGCGCCGCAAGCAAGGCAATCCACACGCCGACCATTTCATCGACCACCACGCGCGAAGGGTCTTCGCCCCAAGATGCCTCCAGGCGGTTGGCAGCCCAGATACCGGCAAGCGTAAATACCAAAATCAATGCTACTGTCAGCCACAAAAGGCAGACACTTGAAACCAGATAAGACAACCCGAACCAGATAAGCGTAGCCAGCAAAGCTCCCGCAGTGCCGGGTGCAAAAGGAGAAAAGCCCGAGCCAAAGCCCGTACCGATAATAACTGGGAGGAGGGAGGGTTTCTTCATCAAAAAAGTAATGAGGTGATAAATGCGATAAAAACGGTAAAATGATAAATGCAATAAAGTAATAAAAGTGATAAAGTGGTAAAGTGCTATCACTCTATCACCTTACCACCTTATTTTTATCACCTTATCACTGTTTTTTTAGTCCAGATAACTCGGTGCTGTCTCACCCACCATATTGCGGAGAGTCTCTTTCACCATGCGCCATTGCTGGAACAAATCGTGTACCGGCTCATGCTCGAAATCGTGCATCGGGCTCTTGCAGAAGAAGGACAGCCACGTCTGAATGCCGCACATGCCTGCACGCAATGCCAAATCACTGAAAATAACCAAGTCGAGCGCGATGGGAGCAGCAAGAATGGAGTCACGGCACAAGAAGTTGACCTTGATTTCCATCGGATAGCCCATCCAGCCGAAAATATCGATGTTGTCCCATGCTTCCTTGTTATCCTTACGGGGAGGATAGTAGTTGATGCGTACCTTATGATAAACATCACCGTACAAGTCAGGATATTTCTCCGGCTCGAAGATATTGTCGATAACAGACAGCTTGCTGACCTCTTTTGTCTTGAAGTTCTCCGGTTGGTCGAGTACCTCGCCGTCACGGTTACCCAGAATATTCGTAGAGAACCAGCCACTTACACCCAACATACGGGTCTTGAACATCGGAGCAAGCACCGTCTTCATCAAAGTCTGGCCACTCTTGAAGTCCTTACCGGAAATGGGCACATTCATTTTCTTGGAGAATTCCCACATAGCCGGAGTATCCACACACAGATTAGGAGCACCCATAATAAACGGAGCGCCTTCTGCAATGGCAGCGTATGCATAGCACATACTCGGAGAGATTACTTCAGTATTGTTTTCCTTCATTGCCTGTTCCAAAGCAGCGAGAGATTCGTGCTCCTTGGACAGCGGAATATATATTTCGGTACTTGCAGCCCACAGCACAACAATACGCTCGCAGTTATTGGCTGCCTTGAAGTTACGGATATCCTCGCGCAACTGCTCTGTCATTTCCCAGCGGGTAGCTGCCTTCTTAATGTGCGTACCGTTCAAACGTTTTGCGAAATTGTGGTCGAATGCAGCAGGCATCGGCTTGATGGCTTGCAGTTCATCTTTTACCAGATTCAAGTCCTTCTCTTTCAAAACCTCAGCATACATAGCAGCTTCGTAGGCGTTGTCCGGGAAAATATCCCAACCTCCGAAAACGATATCATTCAAATCAGCCAAAGGCACTATGTCTTTGATAAGTTTTTCTTTGCCATCCTGCATGCGCATAGCAGCCATTTGTGTGATTGAGCCTATAGCTTTTGCCAAGCCCTTGCGAGCAGCTAATGTACCGGTAATCATGGTGGTTGCAACCGCACCACCTACTCCGACTACCAGCACGCCCAGGCGTCCGGTTGCCGGCTTAATGTTTTCTTTCATTGCCATTGTATTATTTAGAGTTTAAAAAATTGCTCAAATTTAGGGTATTTTACTCAATTGGGATTAGTCATTTTATCCGATTTAATGTCCTATTAGTAAGATTTAAGTTAAAATGTCATGTGCAGACTGATTCTGAGCCCGGATTTGTCTATATCCGGTAAATTTCGGTAAGTCAGACGCCATACATAATCGACACGCAACACCTTGAAAATATTTTCAATGCCTACGCCTGCCTCTACGTAGGGCGTATGCCCCATGGTGGTACTCCCGGCAGGAAAACGGAACAAATCCTGCTGAAAAGCCGGATTATTCTTATCGCTCAAATTCCCATACAAACCGCGGCAGGAAAGAACTTCACGCCATTTCAACTTTTTCAACAAAGGAATACGGTTGAAGAGCCAGCCGTTCAAGTAATAGGTCACATCCCAGGAAGCGTATTCATCATTCATGAATTCCATGGCATTCATCAATGAATAAGACTCAGGTTGTATGGTATAGGACAAGTTCGCATTGGGAATGATAAGCAGAGGAAAAGGAACCTTATTCCAGACTTTTCCGGCTTTCAGGATAACATCCGTATAACCGAATGCCGAGAACCAGAAACGCTTTTGAAAACCCGCTTCCGTATAGTGATAGGTATAGTCTCCTCCAGTACCCCTTTGGCAGCCATGGTATGCGTAAGCGAAAAGACCGGAGCATCCAGCGAAACAGGGAAGCGGTTCCATTGGGTCTGGAAGAATTTTTCGTTGGGAGCATAGCGCAGCTCAATTCCAGCTCACTGGTCGAAATACTTTTTACATACGTATTACGGTCATCCTGCTTGATGAAAGGAATCAGACGGGATGATTCATCTTTACGCAGGCGCGCCGTCATCTGTACGGAAAAGCCGGAATGGAACTCATTGGTATAGGTCAGCTCCGCTTTCCGCTGATAACCGATACGGTCATCCTTCTGACGTTTCAAGGCAAGAAAAACATTATCCTGACTGGTATAAAGATAGTGTTGTCCATATTGATTGACATCTGACAAGTAACGGAGCTTCAACGAATGTATAGGAAATTCATTGGCATATTCCTTCTTCTTATGAAAAGAATATTCCAGTTCAGCAAGTCCTTTTACACGATGGTCGCGAAAACCGTATGCCATATACCCCCTGCCGAACAGATGCGGATTGAGCCATGCCGTCGTCATACCGCCGGCACGCAAGCGCACTCCTTCCAGTGTATTTCCGCTGATGGTGGTATTCATCATACCGATATAGAACAAAGGTTCTTTTTCCTTCGGAGCGGGAATATACCCGTGAACAGCACCTTCAGCACTTTCTCCGTCCAGAAATAAACGGGATAGCTGCGCAACTGGGCCATCATCTTGTCCACCGAAGTCTCTTTCTTGCTGACCTCCACCTGGCGGTTGGCATCCCAATATGCTTCCGAATAGCCGGAAGCCGATGCCTCTTCAATCATCTTTTCCGGTTTTCGGAAAGCCTGCAGAGCCTTGTCATCCGGTTCATACTGATAGTTTCTGTAATACACATCCCGCTTGGCATAAATACCGTCACTATTGTCCACCAACTTGAATTCCGTAGTGATACTCTCATTGAGCAACTGCCTCGTACCGTCCTCCGCGCGGTCAAAATTCTGTTCAATCTTCATGTAGTCCACAAAGTTCAGATTGATTTTCTGAGGAAAGTTCATGACGGCACGCCTTACAAAATAGGTGCTGTCCAGCATGACGTACAAATGTCCCGTAAAACCGAACGACTCGGAGTTGAAAGGAACAAATGTCAAGTCAACACAAGGCTTTCCGGCAACGGTAAGCGTATCCATCAGATAATATTTGTAGAAAGACGGCCCAAGGGAGGAAAGCGGGCTGACAAACTTATTGGTGAACAAGGTAATGTTGTTCTCATAAAGGTCTACATCGGTCATGGTGACACTGATAGCCTGCTCCATACCCTGCTGGGAAAGCATTTCGTCCACTCCTGCCTGCCTGCGGGCGGTGACCCACTGTTTCCGGCTATGCGGAGACTTGCGGTAATAATCTGTGGCAAGCAACTCACGGTTGGAAATGGCCAGTACCGGCCTGCCGGTAACGGCAGAGGTATCGACATAATCCGTCAGAAACTTGAACTTACGGTAAAGCCACTTCTGTTGCTTCAAGCTGTCGAAGTTATTGATGGCAAAAGTCATCTTTTCATAGCGGTCACGTTTCCAGAAGTCGCGTTCGTCGGGCGAATAGTCATCCCGATGCTCTATCATCTTGCGTACAAACTCCACTGCGGGATTATCCTTTTTCTTATACCGTTCACGCTTCGGCTTCACCACCACTTCATCCAGTGCATAAGTGGCTGGCGAAAGGACTATATTGAACTTAGACGACTTTGCGGGATGAATCAACCGGACATATTCATTATATCCCACGGCCGAAATGACCAGCGTGGCCTCCGGGCGATAGGTCTTGAAGGAAAAACGGCCGTTATTGTCCGTCATCCCTCCCTCCGTAGTTCCTTTCAGATAAACTGACGTATAAGGCAATGGCTCCTTCGTCAACGAATCGGTGACAACGCCTTGCACCATATATTGTGCCCTCAATGGAAGAGTAACCAGCTGGATAAGCAGAAATACCCTAAAAAACAACTTCATACCTTGTTTTACCTAATTTGGATGACAAAGGTACGGAAGAAAACTTTTTCTTAAAGTTCGGTTTTACGGAATAAATGTTCTAAAAAACTCCTTTTGTATAAAACACTTCCCGTTAAAAGCCGTTGTATAGCGAAACGACGCTCCAGAAAGCATCGGAACAACCAATATATAACCTAAACAACTTGATTATGGAATGGATTTTCAACCAGCTCAGGGAACGCCCCGAACTTGCCATTTTCCTCACTATATTCCTGGGATTCTGGCTGGGGAAACTGCGTATCGGTAAGTTACGCTGGGCACAGTGACCAGTGTACTGCTTGTAGGCGTACTGGTAGGGCAACTGAATATAGCCGTACCGGGTCCGATAAAGTCGGTATTTTTTCTGCTTTTCCTTTTTGCCGTGGGCTATAAAGTGGTCCCCAGTTCTTCCGCGGACTGAAAAAGGACGGATTGCCCCAAGTGGGCTTTGCCGTACTGATGTGTATATCCGTACTGTTAGTGACCTGGCTGCTGGCCTGATGATGGGCTACAATGCCGGTGAAGCTGCCGGACTGCTGGCCGGTTCGCAAACCATCTCCGCCGTCATCGGAGTGGCAGAAGACACCATGGCCAATATGGGACTGGACGAGGCCCAACGACAAAGTTACGTCAACATCATTCCCCGTATCCTACGCCGTCACCTACATTTTCGGTACTGCAGGCTCGGCATGGTCCTATCATCCATCGGTCCCAAGATGCTGGGCGGGCTGGAAAAGGTGAAAGCCGCCTGCAAGGAACTGGAGGCGAAGATGGGCAGCTCTCTGGCTGACGAACCGGGATTCATGCCGGCGGCACGCCCCGTCACTTTCCGTGCCTACCGGGTCGAAAACGAATGGTTCAAGAATGGAAAGCGGGTGATTGACCTGGAAGTCTACTTCCGGCAGCACGACAAACGTCTATTTGTGGAACGCCTCCGCAAATCCGGAATTGTGGTGGAAGTCAGCATGAACCTACGGATAGAGCCGGGAGACGAAGTAGTGCTAAGCGGACGCCGTGAATATATCATAGGCGAAGAAAGCTGGATAGGGCCGGAAGTACAAGATGCCCAGCTCCTGGATTTTCCTGCGGAAAAGTTACCGGTTACAATCACACGCAAGACGGTTGCCGGCAAGACGGTTGCAGCTATCCGAAGGGAAAAGTTCATGCACGGTGTCAGTATCCGGAGCATCAAGCGCGCCGGAATATCCATTCCCGTGCTGGCACAAACGGTAGTAGATGCCGGCGACGTCATCGAAGTGGTAGGTACCAGGCAGGAAGTGGAAGCAGCAGCCAAACGTCTGGGGTATATAGACCGTCCTACCAACCAGACGGATATGATATTCGTAGGCCTGGGTACCTTATCGGAGGTTTGTTCGGAGCACTTTCCGTCCATATCGGCGGCATCCCCATCAGCTTGAGCACAAGCGGCGGCGCATTGATTGCGGGCTTGTTCTTCGGCTGGCTCCGCAGTAAGCACCCCACCTTCGGGCGCATTCCCGAACCTTCACAATGGGTGTTGAACAATGTCGGTCTGAACATGTTCATCGCGGTAGTGGGCATTTCGGCAGGTCCCAGTTTCGTGCAGGGCTTCCACGACGTAGGTATCAGCCTGTTTCTGGTGGGAGCAGCAGCCACCACCCTGCCGCTGATTATCGGCTTGCTGCTGGCAAGGTATGTTTTCAAGTTCCATCCGGCACTGGCTTTGGGCGTCTGCGCAGGGGCACGTACACTACGGCCGCTTTAGGTGCGGTGCAGGATGCCGTTGAGAGCGAAACGCCTGCTCTGGGATACACCGTGACCTATGCCGTGGGCAATACCTTATTAATAATATGGGGTGTAGTCATCGTTTTGCTACTATAAGACGATTTTGTGTCAATGCTTACTAATCCGAAGCATTCAAAGAATTATTGCCGGAAATGCAAGCGACTATATACCCATTCACTAATAGCTATTCGTCCGACAGCTGTCGGACGATAATTCAACAGTTGTCGGACGATGATTCAACAACTGTCGGACGAAAAGGAAACATATATCGGACGATTAATTTCAAGCAAGGAAAGAAATAGTCCGCCACATGAACAGAGATTATTCACCGAATGACTGAAAACAATAAATAACGAACCTAAACTTGAGCTTATGGATACAAAACTTTTAGAAAAGAAAATGGAATCTATCAGTCCTTTCGAACTGAAGAACCGCCTGATAGACATGGCAGACGAAAGTCTGAAGAAAACCGCCCGTACCATGCTGAACGCAGGGCGCGGCAACCCCAACTGGATTGCAACCGCTCCACGCGAGACCTTTTTCCTATTGGGAAGCTTCGGCCTGGAAGAGTGCCGTCGCATCATGGATTTGCCCGAGGGCATTGCAGGCATCCCCGAAAAAAAAGGCATTGCCTCCCGCTTCGAAGCCTTCCTGAAAAAGAACAATAACGCACCGGGTGCCAAATTGCTGGAACAAACCTACAACTACCTGCTGATGCAGCATGCCGCCGACCCCGACAGCCTTGTACACGAATGGACCGAAAGCATTGTAGGCGACCAGTATCCCGTGCCCGACCGCATCCTTCATTTTACAGAAATCCTTGTGCAAGACTACCTTTCGCAAGAGATGTGCGACAACCGTCCTCCCCGGGGTGCCTATGACCTGTTTGCCACCGAAGGTGGAACAGCCGCCATGTGCTATATCTTCGACTCCCTGCAGGAAAACTTCCTGCTGAACAAAGGGGACGGCATCGTCCTCATGGTTCCTGCCTTTACCCCCTATATTGAAATTCCACAACTCAGCCGCTACCAGTTTCGAGTGACCAAAATACATGCCAACCGCATGAATAGCGAAGGGATGCACCTCTGGCAGTACAGCGACGAAGACATAGACCGCTTGAAAAGCCCTAAAATCAAGGCCCTCTTTGTCACCAATCCCAGTAATCCGCCCAGCTACACACTCAGTCCGGATACAATGGCGCGCATCGTGAGCATCGTCAGAAATGACAACCCTAATCTGATGATTATTACAGACGACGTATACGGTACATTCAGTCCGCACTTCCGTTCGTTCATGGCAGAAATTCCCTACAATACGCTTTGCGTCTATTCATTCTCCAAATACTTCGGTGCCACCGGATGGCGCAATGCGGTCATTGCCCTGCACGAATTCAATCTGTTCGACAAGCTGATAGCCAAACTGCCGAAAGAGAAACGGGAGATTCTGCACCGCCGCTACTCCACCCTCACTCTGGAACCTGAAAAACTGAAGTTTATCGACCGTATGGTTGCCGACAGTCGCCAGGTGGCACTGAACCATACCGCCGGACTGTCATTGCCACAACAGATGCAGATGGGCCTTTTCGCCGCCTTTGCCCTGCTGGACAAGGAAAACAAATACAAGCAAAAGATGCAGGAGATTATCCGCCGCCGATTGCATGCCCTTTGGGAAAATACCGGTTTCACGCTGACGGAAGACCCGTTGCGCGTAGGTTATTATACAGAAATCGACATGCTGGTTTGGGCAAAGAAGTTCTATGGGGACGACTTTGTAGAATATCTGAAACGTACCTACAGCCCGCTGAACGTAGTTTTCCGCCTTGCCAAGGAAACCTCTCTGGTGTTGCTGAACGGCGGTGGTTTTGACGGCCCCGAATGGAGCGTGCGCGCCTCACTCGCCAATCTGGACGAGAAAGACTATGCGACCATCGGCCAAGGCATTAAAAGGATATTGGACGAATACGCAAAAGAATTCTTTAAAAGCAGAAATTGAAAGGTGAAAGGTAAAACTTTCAAATTTCAATTAAATAGTATACGGAAGCGGGTCAATCCATCGTTGTAGGTACGTAGGGAGAACGTGCAACCATGACGGCTCAAAACTTCCCGGATAAACACCAGGCCAATTCCCTGCCCGTTCGGCTTGGTGGAAAAGAAGGGACTGAAGAGTTTAGCTTCGGTCTCTTTACTTATCCCCGGACCATTGTCAACGACTTCCACAGAAGCGGGGGCAGTGGTCCTTACTATTATCTCACCTTGCTGTCCGTTTTCTCCGGCATCCCCCTCTATACTTTCGGCAGCATTCTTGATGATATTCACAAGCACCTGCTCAAAAAGAGAAGCATCCATACGCACCATTCCCACCTCCGGGTCGCATTCCAGACGTAGCCTATATTGCGGTCATTGCACATTCCTTCCATGAAACGCTTGCACATGGACACCAACTCATTCAGTTGGACGGGCACCAGGTAGGTTCAGGTATCTTTACCACATCTGCAAAACGGGTAATGAAACGGCTCATCGAGAAACAACGCTCCGTACAGACGCGCATCACGTCGCAGATGTCCTCCATATCATCTTCTGTAGAAAGTGCCTGCTCCACTGTATCAAGTGTGGAAGTGATGCCCGCAGTGGTATTGTTCACTTCATGAGCTATCATGCGGATTACCTTTTCATAGGCACGCTTCTCGGCACGCATCACTTCTTCCGTCATACGCTCTATCAAGAAAAAAGGATGTTTGAACCCTCTGTCAATAAAAGAAGAATGGGTGCATTTATAAATATTCGCATCATTGAGACGGACCACTGCCGTCTCGTCTTTGGGAATGGACGAAAGTTCGGCAGCCAACGGGGAGTCCATCTGGTCCAGCCGCTTTGCCATCGCCTCCTCCATACGGACACCGAGCATCTTTACCGCCATCGGATTCAATTGCGACACTTCATCGTCCATTGTCAGGATAATAACCCCCATTGGAGATGCCTGAATCAACAAATCCAAGAAGTGATTCTGCTCGCGCATGCGCAACCGTTCATTCTTGAGCTGCTCCATCATTCGGTTAAAGATATTCACAATGCGGTCTGCCTCGTACTGCCCTACCCGACTGAGACGGCTACTGAAATCCTGCTCGCGCAGCAACTCCATACCGCTGCCGATGGTATTCATCGGCTTCACTATCTTATTATAGAATACTATCAGATAGATAAGGATAAACCCGATGAGCCCCTCCAACACGTATAGGTACAAAGACGGCTTTCCACTCAGCAGATATACCAGCGTTCCACCCAGACCGAGCAGAAAAAGGACAAGTATGAAGAAAAAGAATTTTATGCGCACGGGAATTGAATATTATATTTTTCCAAACGTCTGTAAAGCGCAGCGCGGCTGATGCCTAATGACACTGCCACCTGACTGAGATTCCCTTTATGCTGTTCCAACGCCTGCAAAATAGTCTGCCGCTCTATTTCATCCAAAGTCATACCTGCAAAAGAAGTACCTTCGGCAGCTTTGGCCGGTTCGTCGTGACGCAGATATTGGGCATCGAAATCCGCGGCATCCAGCACCGGCTTGCCGCTGACCAGAATGGTACGCTCCACCAGATTCTTCAACTCACGAATGTTGCCCGGATAAGGCAGGCGGGAAAGGAAATTCAGAGCGTCGGCCGAGAAATCCGTACGCGGCAAGCCGTTCACCTCTGCCTGACGGTCGGCAAAGTGACGTGCCAGCAAAGGAATATCTTCACGGCGCTCCCGCAAGGAGGGCAGTTTTACGGTAATCAGGTTGATACGGTAAAAAAGGTCTTCACGGAAAGTACGTTCGGACACCATCTTGCGGAGGTCTGCATTAGTGGCGGACACAACGCGCACATCGACTTTGCGGGGACGGCTATCGCCCAGCACTTCGAATGTCTGGTCTTGAAGCACGCGCAGCAGTTTCACCTGGCAGGAAGGGTCAAGGTCACCAATCTCGTCGAGGAAGATAGTACCTTTATTTGCCATTTCAAAACGCCCTATACGGTCGGCGCTGGCATCGGTAAACGCCCCTTTCTTATGGCCGAACATCTCACTCTCGAACAAGCTCTGCGAGATGCCGCGAGATTCACCTTGACAAAAGGCTGCTTCACACGTTGGCTGTTGACATGGATGGCTTCGGCAATCAGCTCCTTGCCCGTTCCGCTTTCGCCCGTAATCAGCACCGAAGCATTGGTACGGGCTATGCGGGCCACTGTGTTCAATACTTCCATCAGCCCTTTGGACTTACCTATAATATGGCTGCGATTCAATGCGGTAGTCTGTTCTTCCGGCACCTCTTTCGGGGCGGCCGTAAGCTCAAGGGCCGTCTCGATGCGCTGCAAAAGAGCAGCATTGTTCCAAGGCTTGGTTATGAAATCGAATGCGCCGGCCTGCATACCCTGCACGGCAAGCTGGATACTTCCCCATGCCGTCATCAAAATAACGGGCACATCGGGACGGAACACCTTTACCTGCTTCAATAAGGTAAGTCCCTCTTCTCCGGTAGTGGAAAGAGTGAAGTTCATATCCATCAAAATCAAGGCGGGAGCTTCGGCCCTAACTATATCCATAGCTTCGCGAGGGCCCGGAGCCGTTTTCACCTCATATCCGGCACGCTTCAGCATAAAGCTGAGGGAAGAGCGCACAGCACTATCGTCGTCTATTATCAGTATCATAAAAATTGTAGTTTGTTTCCCGCAAAAATAAGTAAAAAAGCAGAGTTATGAATGATAAGTTATAAGTTATTTACCTATAATATCGCATATACGGTACTTTTACCGGCAAATAACTCATAACTTATCACTTGCAACCCGTCGACTTATCCTCTTACCACCTCTTCAAAATCAGCTTCCAATTCCGTATCGCGTTCAAAATCCCAAAGGGTCAAGCTGCGGAGCTGATAGAAGTAATACCAATAGTAGTACAGCTCTGAAATATGCTTTTGACGGGCTTCGTCTTTAGAGTTCTGTGCATCGTTCAGGTCCAGGGTGCTGATTTTACCTATCATAAAGGTCTCTACACTGGTCTTGTAACGCTTCTCAGCAATGACATCCGCCTCTTCGGCTATGTCCAGCTGTTGCGCCTGGTTGTTGAAGTTAGCCACCAGCAAAAAGATGTCCTGATTAAAGTCCATCTGTTCCTGGCGGATTTTGGATAAAACCACTTCACGGTTGCTCTTTGCCACCCTTACCTTGCCGCGGCGTTTGCCCCAGTCAAGGATAGGAATCTTGACGCCCACCTGCACAATCTGATTATCAAGCAAGTCCCGGTAGGCTGAAGAGAATTCATGGTTTTGCCCCGTATAGCCCACACTGGCAAAGAGATCGATGCTACGCAGGTTTCCGCGTGCCGTTGCCACTTCATAATCAGCTTCGAGCTGGCGGCGGCGGATGTTCTGTGCAAAGGAGTTGCGTTCCAGTGCCTTGTTCAGCACGCGGTCATAGTCCATCTTTATATCAGGAACAGTGGCGGGCAACACCGGGTTCAGGCTTTCCTGCTCGGACACCCCGAGGAAAGAACGGAGCTGGAACATTTTTGCATTCAGGTTGCTCTCTGCCTCAGTCACGTCGGCCTTGCCCTGCAATGAATTCAGTTTAAGCTGCAGCAAATCATTCTCGGATATCTGTCCCATCTTACGTTTGGCTATGGCCACTTCATAAAGGCGGTCGGCATTCGTCTTGTTCTGCATGGCGGTAGCGAGCGATTCTTTGGCCAGCAGCAACTCAAAGAAATAAGTGATGGTTTTCATCGTCACCTCTTCCGTAGCTGAAATGAACTCGGCCTTTGCTCGGCATAGCGTACGGGCTCTATACGGCGGTTCCACTTCAAGGTATTCACTCCGAAGACCGGTTGCGTCAACTCCAGACTCACGGGGACTGACATGAACTGCTTCGCTCCTCCGGAACCCAGCTGTTTGAGATAATCCAGCGAAGAAGTCAGTGACAGCTTACCCCCCGTAAACCAAATGTTCTGGTCTACCGAAAGCTGGCCGGACAGCCCCAGTGTATTGTTGCGGACAAAGCTATAGGAGCCGTCGGAATTCTGGTAGGTACTGTAGGACTTGTTATAGTTGGGTAGTGTACCGGTGAAATTCACTTCCGGCAACAAGTCCGCACGGAATGTACGGTATTCCCAATACGCGGTTTTCAATTCATTCAATGCCACAGCAGCATCCACAGACTGCGTACGGGCCAGTACAATGCCTCCGACAGCGTAATATTGCGTTCATGTCCCAAAGTATCATTCTGCGCCATGGTTGCCAACGGCATCAAAAAACAAACTGCAAGTAAAATATTCTTTTTCATGTTCAATCTTTAAAATTGTCGCAAACAGAAAAGCAAAGAGTGTGCCAAGTGGCCGGGAAGGTTCCATAGAGGGGTAAGTGTTCATTTTCGGACAGTGGGGATGTCCGTTAGCGGACGATATCAGGAAAACAACCGGTCTCTATCTAAAGTCTGAAAAAATCCTTCTAAAGTTCAATTATCCATGAATTAATTGATGAAAAATTTCTTTATTAAGGAAGAATTCTCTTTCTTTGTGCTGCTTTATACCTTTATTAAAAAGGATACAATACTAACATTAATTTATATAGTTATGAAGATTTCACACATTGAGCATCTGCATTGCCGTTAAGAGCATTGAAGAAGCCCTTCCGTACTACGAAAACGTTTTAGGTTTGAAATGCTACAACATCGAAACCGTGGAAGATCAGAAAGTTAGAACGCTTTCCTGAAAGTGGGCGATGTAAAGATCGAATTGTTGGAACCTACTTCTCCCGAAAGCACAATTGCCAAATTCATTGAGAAGAACAACGGCAACGGCGGCATGCATCATCTGGCATTTGCCGTTGAAGACGGAGTGGCCGGTGCGCTTGCAGAAGTCGAAGAAAAAGGTATCCGCCTTATAGACAAAGCTCCCCGCAAAGGTGCAGAAGGTCTGAACATTGCATTCCTGCATCCGAAGTCAACTCTCGGTGTCCTGACCGAGCTTTGCGAGAAACCGGAATAAGCAAGACTGTAAAATCATCAAATCATAAATTGTATAAACATTTAAAGAATATAAATTCATGAGTAATCAACTTGAAAAGATTAAAGAGCTTATAGACCGCCGCGCTGCAGCACGTCTCGGTGGTGGTGAAAAAGCGATTGCAAAGCAACACGAGAAGGGTAAATATACAGCTCGTGAGCGTATAGCCATGCTTCTCGACGAAGGCAGTTTCGAAGAAATGGACATGTTCGTAGAACATAGATGTACGAACTTCGGCATGGAAAAGAAACACTACCCCGGTGACGGTGTGGTAACCGGTTGCGGTACAATCGAGGGCCGTCTGGTTTATGTCTTCGCACAGGACTTCACAGTTTCTGCCGGTTCACTGTCCGAAACCATGTCTCTGAAAATCTGTAAGATTATGGACCAAGCCATGAAAATGGGTGCTCCGTGTATCGGTATCAACGACTCGGGCGGTGCACGTATTCAGGAAGGTATCAATGCCTTGGCTGGCTACGCTGAAATCTTCCAACGTAACATACTTGCTTCGGGTGTCATTCCGCAGATTTCCGGTATTTTCGGTCCTTGTGCCGGTGGCGCCGTTTACTCTCCTGCCTTGACAGACTTTACTTTGATGATGGAAGGTACATCCTACATGTTCCTTACCGGTCCGAAGGTAGTAAAGACTGTAACCGGAGAAGACGTAAGCCAGGAAAACCTGGGTGGCGCGAGCGTTCACTCCACCAAATCTGGTGTTACTCATTTTACTGCACAGACAGAAGAAGAAGGTTTGGCTCTTATCCGCAAACTGTTGAGCTACATTCCCCAGAACAACCTGGAAGAAGCTCCCTATGTAGACTGTACAGACCCTATCGACCGTCTGGAAGATTCCCTGAACGACATCATTCCTGATAACCCGAACAAGCCGTACGATATGTACGAGGTAATTGGCGCTATCATAGATAATGGTGAGTTCCTCGAAATCCAAAAAGATTATTCAAAGAATATCATTATCGGTTTCGCACGTTTCAACGGACAGTCCGTAGGTATCGTTGCCAACCAGCCGAAGTATCTGGCAGGTGTGCTCGACAGCAACGCATCCCGCAAGGCGCACGCTTCGTCCGTTTCTGCGACGCCTTCAATATTCCTATCGTATCATTGGTAGACGTACCGGGATTCCTTCCGGGAACCGGCCAGGAGTACAACGGCGTCATCCTGCACGGTGCCAAACTGCTGTATGCATACGGTGAAGCTACTGTACCCAAGGTTACCATTACACTGCGTAAATCCTACGGTGGTTCGCACATCGTGATGAGCTGTAAGCAGCTGCGTGGCGACATGAATTATGCTTGGCCTACTGCTGAAATCGCTGTAATGGGTGGTGCAGGTGCTGTAGAAGTATTATATGCCCGCGAAGCCAAAGAGCAGGAAAATCCGGCTCAATTCCTGGCTGAAAAAGAGGCTGAATACACCAAGTTGTTTGCCAATCCTTATAATGCAGCTAAATATGGTTACATCGATGATGTTATCGAACCGCGTAACACACGTTTCCGCATCATCCGTGCCCTGCAACAGTTGCAAACCAAGAAATTGACTAACCCGGCTAAGAAGCATGGTAATATTCCCTTGTAATCAAGCTTTTCACACTAAAACAAGAACGATTATGAATAAAACAAAAATCGGAATATTCCTTTCATTGATGCTGGTGTTGGGCTTTTGCTCTTCTTGCAAAGAACAGAAATCGAACAACAAACTGTTACTGAATGAAGTGCTGGTCAACAACGAGAGCAACTATCAGGATGACTACGGTGTGCACAGCGCATGGATTGAAATATTCAACAGATCATACGGCAGCGCCGACCTTGCAGGTTGCTATCTGAAATTCAGCAGCCAGCCGGGTGATACTGCCAGTTATTTCATTCCCAAAGGTGACGTTCTGACACTCATAAAACCACGTCAGCATGCTACTTTCTGCTGATGGAGAGCCAAGACGCGGTACATTTCATACAAACTTCAAACTGGATGCCACAAATGCCAACTGGATTGGGTTGTATGATTCTGGCAAGAAATTGCTTGATCAAGTCATAGTGCCTGCCGGTACTTTAAAAGCCAACCAATCCTATGCCCGTGTCAGTGATGCAGCCGACCAATGGGAAGTAAAGGGTGGAAGCGAAGATAAATATGTCACTCCGAGTACCAACAACAAGACTATCGACAGCAATGCCAAAATGGAAAAATTCGAAGAGCATGACAGCGTAGGTATCGGTATGGCTATTTCTGCCATGAGCGTTGTATTCTGCGGGCTGATATTACTCTACATCTCCTTCAAGATTATAGGTAAAATATCAGTTAACCTCAGCAAACGCAATGCCATGAAAGCTAAAGGTATTACTGATAAACAAGAAGCAAAAGAGAAACAACTGGGGCAGGCTCCGGGAGAAGTTTTTGCTGCCATTTCAATGGCCATGCACGAATTCCAAAGCGATGTACACGATGTGGAAGACACGATACTTACCATTACCCGTGTAAAACGCAGTTACTCACCGTGGAGTTCAAAGATTTATACGTTGCGTGAGACTCCTCACAAAAAGTAAGTCACCCATAATAAAATAAAACGATGAAAGAATATAAATATAAAATTAACGGTAACGTATATAAAGTTGCCATTGGAGATATTGAAGACAACATCGCTCACGTAGAAGTGAACGGTACTCCCTACAAAGTTGAAATGGAAAAAGCACCGAAGGTAGTCGTTAAACCGGTAGCACGTCCGGCAGCCACATCCGCTCCTGCTGCTCCTGCTACTCCGGTAGTAAAACCGGCCGCTGCTTCTACCGGCAAGTCAGGTGTAAAATCTCCGCTTCCCGGTGTAATCCTCGATATCAAAGTAAATGTCGGCGATACAGTAAAGAAGGGACAAGTTATCATCATTCTGGAAGCATGAAGATGGAAAACAATATCAATGCTGATAAAGACGGTAAGATTACAGCCATCAATGTAAACAAAGGGGACTCTGTTCTCGAAGGTACTGACCTCGTAATTATTGAATAATATGGGAGAATTTATCACATTTTTAGGAAACAACCTTGCCGACTTCTGGACTTATACAGGTTTTGCCAATGCAACGGTAGGACATGTGGTAATGCTTCTGGTAGGTTTGTTTTTCATATACTTGGCTGTAGCAAGGAATTTGAGCCGATGCTATTAATTCCTATCGGTTTCGGTATGCTGATTGGTAATATACCTTTCAATATGGAAGCCGGATTGAAAGTTGGTATCTATGAAGAAGGTTCCGTACTTAATATTCTGTACCAGGGAGTAACCTCCGGTTGGTACCCGCCACTCATATTCCTGGGTATCGGTGCCATGACGGATTTCTCCGCTTTGATATCGAACCCCAAATTAATGTTGGTTGGTGCAGCAGCCCAATTCGGTATATTCGGTGCTTATATGATTGCCCTTGCCATAGGATTTGACCCAATGCAGGCTGGTGCAATCGGTATCATTGGTGGTGCCGATGGTCCGACTGCCATCTTCCTCTCTTCCAAACTGGCTCCTAACTTAATGGGTGCCATTGCGGTATCAGCCTATTCATATATGGCATTAGTACCGGTGATACAGCCGCCTATTATGCGTTGGCTGACCAGTAAAAATGAACGTCTTATCCGTATGAAACCTCCCCGTGTGGTTTCACATACGGAAAAAGTAATGTTCCCGATTATCGGTTTGTTACTGACCACATTCCTTGTACCATCCGGTCTGCCTTTGCTGGGTATGCTGTTCTTCGGTAATTTACTGAAAGAAAGTGGAGTTACACGTCGTCTGGCAAACACAGCCAGTGGTCCGCTGATTGATACCATTACTATTCTGCTTGGTTTGACAGTAGGTGCTTCTACGCAAGCATCCGAGTTCTTAACCCTTGATTCAATCAAGATATTCGGTCTGGGCGCCTTATCATTTGTCATTGCCACAGCATCCGGTGTCATCTTCGTGAAGATTTTCAACCTCTTCCTGAAGAAAGGCAACAAGATTAATCCGTTGATCGGTAATGCCGGTGTATCTGCCGTACCCGACTCTGCACGTATCTCCCAAGTAGTAGGTCTGGAATACGATCCTACCAACTATCTGCTGATGCATGCCATGGGCCCGAACGTTGCCGGTGTAATCGGTTCCGCTGTAGCAGCAGGTATCCTGCTGGGATTCTTAATGTAATACATTTATTCATTCCGTTATCCGGATTGAATTCCGAACTATTTTAAAGCCCCTCCATCATTTTTGGAGGGGCTTTTTCGTTAATCTATCTAAAACAGATTACGATTATTTCGTAAATACATTCTTTTTAGTAACTTGCAGTCAGTTTAACCTCATATAAATGATATACTGTATGCGAAAGCTTTTTATCTCCTTATGTTTCAGTGCATGCTGTTCACTTCTGGCGGCACAGACCACAAACCCCATTCAAGAGGCGATGGCCAACTACGATTATGAAACAGCCTTGATGCTGATCGATCAAGAAACCCCGACCGTCCCCCTACTCTACCAAAAAGGGAAAGCGCTGAAAGGGCTGGGCAATAACCTTGAAGCTCTGAGCGTATTTCAGGAAGTCGTAACTCAGGATTCTCTCAATCCCCGGGCATACATTGAAGCTGCCGAATGCTGCAAATCACTAGCCAAATATAGCGAGGCGCTGGATTACTACCAGAATGCGCTCCACATAAACCCGGACAATAAATACGCACGCATCCAGTATATCAGTCTGCTGATGAACATGAAGAGATACCGTGAGTCTCTAAAGGAAAGCAACCTGCTGGCAGAAAGGGACAGTTCCGCCTATGTACTACACCTTAGAGCCGAAAGTATGGGGCAAGTCTATGACAACACAGAAATCATGCATGTGATAGATGCCTACCTGGACATACAGAAAAGGTATCCCAATGATTACCTGTCTGCTGCCAAACTCGGCAACATCTATGTAGCAGGCCATCAGTATGAAAACGCCATAAACATAACGGAGAAATACCGTTCCATAGACTCCACCAACGTCCTTGTGAACCGCATCAATGCCCAAGCCTATTGCCTGAACAAAGATTACCCCAAAGCAATAGAGAGATATGAACAACTGTTGCAGGAAAAGGACAGCTCCTTCCAAACCTGCTTCTACGCCGGAATCAGCTACTATGCCCTCGAAGACTTCTACCCTGCACACGACCTGCTGGAAAGAGCTCTCAAAGATGACAATACCAACATCAACGTTCTCTATTATCTGGGACGCGCCTGCTCCAAGACATCATGGAAAGAGGATGGAGTGACTTATCTGGAAACTGCCGTAAGCCTCGCCATGCCCAGCGACAGTGTCATGTCCCGCCTATATGTGGGGCTTGCGGACTGCTACAAGATGGCATTTCAATACACCGACCAGGCAAATACCCTTCTGACGCAATACGAAAAATACGACCGACAGAAACACAAACTGCTCTACGACGCAGCCTTTGTCTATTATTACTATCTGAAAGATGTGTCCAAAGCAGAGAGATACCTAACGGCCTACCTGAAAACCCGTCCGAAAAACAGCAAGGACAAAGTGCAGGAAGTAGATGCAGACGGAGTTCCCATCATCGGAGAAGACAACCGATACAATGCCGCCGAAAACTGGCTGAAGGACATCAGAGAAAAGCGCAAGAAAGAGGACTTCTTCAAGGGAAAGATCGATACCGCCAGTGTAACCCCCATCAAATAGCCCCAATGAAAACGTTTGCATAATATAATAAGGTACAGTAACGGAGAAAGATTAACTTTCTCCGTTATTTGTTTTAAATTAGCGCAAAAATTAACCGTAAAGTTACTATCATGAAAAAAGTATTCTTAATCTTGGGAACACTCTTACTCTCCCTCAGTACGTATGCAGCTATGAATGTGAACAAAATCGACCCTCCGTTTTGGTACACCGGCATGCAGAACCCGGAACTCCAGCTGATGGTCTATGGCGAAGGCATCGGCAACGCGGCAGTATCCGTCAATTATCCCGCGTCTCATTGAGCAGCACCGTCAAGCTGGAAAGCAACAACTACCTCCTGGTCTATCTGAAACTGGACAAGGATGTAAAACCCGGCAAATTCAACCTCACCTTCACTGAAGGAAAAAAGAAACTCGTAAAGGAATATGAACTGAAGGCACGCAACAAGAAAGGTTGCGAACATAAAGGTTTCGACGCCTCCGACGCACTGTACCTGCTGATGCCCGACCGTTTTGCCAACGGGAACCCGGACAATGACCAGATTGCAGCATGGCCGAATACAAGGTAGACCGTAACGATCCCAACGCCCGCCACGGCGGTGACCTTGCCGGTATTGAACAGCACCTCGACTACTTCTCCGACCTCGCGTCACAGCCCTCTGGTTTACTCCGGTACTGGAAAACAACATGACCGGCGGTTCCTATCACGCTATGCCACCACAGACTACTACAAGGTAGACCCGCGCTTCGGTACCAACGAAGAATACAAGCAACTGATTGAAAAAGCCCATGCACGCGACATCAAAATCGTAATGGACATGATTTTCAACCACTGCGGTGTAGAGCATGTATGGATTAAGGACATGCCCTCCAAAGACTGGTTCAACAACCCCGACCACGAAAACAACTTCGTGCAGACTTCCTTCAAACTGACCCCGCACGTAGACCCTTATACTTCCCAGTACGATGCCGACCAGATGAACGACGGCTGGTTCGTACCTTCCATGCCCGACCTCAACCAGAAGAACCCTCACGTTTACCGCTACCTGGTACAGAACAGTTTCTGGTGGATTGAATTCGCCAACATCGACGGCATCCGCATGGACACTTACCCGTATGCCGACTATGATGCCATGAGCAACTGGATGAAAGAGCTCAACGAAGAATATCCCAACTACAACACCGTGGGCGAGACCTGGGTTACCGAACCCGCCTACACCGCCTGGTGGCAGAAGGATTCCAAGCTATCAGCCCCCAAGAACAGTAACCTCAAGACCGTTATGGACTTCAGCTTCTTTGACAAGATAAACACCGCCAAGAATGAACAGACCGAAACTTGGTTCAAGGGACTGGACCGCATATACAATAACTTCGTATACGACTTCCTCTACCCCAACCCCGCTTCCGTACTGGCATTCATCGAAAACCACGACACCGACCGCTTCCTGGGCGAGGGCAACAACCTTCCGATGCTGAAGCAAGCCTCTACCTGCTGCTTACCACCCGCCGCATTCCGCAACTCTACTACGGAACGGAAGTCATGATGAATGGCGTGAAGAGCAAGAGCGACGGCTATGTCCGCAAGGACTTCCCCGGCGGATGGACCGGTGACGCAACAAACGCACTGACCCCAGCCGGACGTACCAAGATACAGAACGAGTGCTACGACTTCTACAAGACCATCCTGAACTGGCGTAAAGGAAACGATGTGATTGCCAAAGGCAGCATGGTGCAGTTCATGGTACAGAATGGTGTTTATGCCTACGCACGCCAGTACGAAGGCAAGACGATATTCGTGATGCTGAACGGTACAGATGCAGAAACCACCGTTCCTTTGAAATTCTACAAGGAAATCCTAAAAGACAGCAAGCAGGGAAAAGATATTCTTAGCGGCAAGGCCATCACCTTCGGTGAAGAGCTGAAGATGGGCCCCAGAGAATCATTAGTGATAGAATTATAACGCGCACTCCACACAGAGAGCTCATTCTTGCAAATATCCCTTGCAGATAGCTAGCAGACACCTCGCCTGCCAGCTATCTGCAAGGGATTTTTAGTATGGAATAGGTGTCACGGGGATATGCCTTTCACCGGCCTCAAATATAGCTAATCTGTTAGTTCATAACGGTGAACACTTTGTTCCAGTATAGAGAAACAAAGTGTTCAGATATGTAGAAACAAAGTGTTCTTACGTATTGGAACGAAGTGTTTTTGCATATTGGAACGAAGTGTTCTCTTTATTGAAACAAACTGTTCAGTTAAGGGAAACAGACTGTTTTGTTAAAGGAAACAGACTGTTGTACACGTTGAAACATCCGCTTCTGAAATAACCGGCGAACTTAACCATCCCACAACACCGGCCTATATATAACAAATCAGCCCTTGCAACATCAATATTGCAAGGGCTGACACTATATTCGGATTATCTTTCGATTAGTCCAGTTGAGCCAATTTGTTCTCTGAACCAAGCACGTTGATGATTTTATGCTTGTACAGTTTTTCCATATTATCACGAGCCGGGCCCAGATACTTACGCGGGTCGAATTCTGCCGGTTTTTCAGCAAATGTCTTGCGGATAGCAGCTGTCATAGCCAGACGTGAGTCAGAGTCGATGTTGATTTTGCAAACAGCAGACTTGGCAGCCTTACGCAACTGTTCTTCGGGAATACCGATAGCAGCTTCCAATTTGCCACCATACTTGTTGATAGTATCAACTTCTTCCTGAGGAACTGAAGAAGAACCGTGAAGAACGATGGGGAATCCCGGGAGTTTCTCCATTACAGCATCCAGAACGGCAAATTCCAGAGGAGGAGGAACCAGACGACCGGTAGCAGGGTCAACGTGGCATTGTTCGGGTTTGAACTTGTATGCACCGTGAGAAGTACCGATTGAGATAGCCAGTGAATCGCAACCTGTACGGGTAGCGAAGTCAATAACTTCTTCAGGATTAGTATATGTATGGTGTTCTGCAGAAACTTCATCTTCTACACCGGCCAATACACCGAGTTCGCCTTCTACAGTTACGTCGAACTGATGAGCATAATCAACTACCTTCTTAGTCAGTGCAACGTTTTCTTCGTACGGAAGGTGTGAACCGTCAATCATTACTGAAGAGAAACCGGAGTCGATACAGCTCTTGCAAGTTTCGAATGTATCTCCATGGTCGAGGTGAAGAACAATTTCAGGATGTTTGCAACCCAATTCCTTAGCGTACTCAACAGCACCCTGAGCCATGTAACGCAACAGCGTAGCGTTGGCATACTGACGGGCACCCTTAGATACCTGAAGAATAACCGGAGACTTTGTTTCAACTGCAGCCTTGATGATAGCCTGCATCTGTTCCATATTGTTGAAGTTGAATGCCGGAATAGCATATCCACCTTTGATAGCCTTAGCAAACATCTCTCTTGTGTTTACCAGTCCTAAATCTTTGTAATTAACCATTTTGTTTAAATTTTATTGTTAGTGAATTAAAATTCTACGCAAAAGTAATCATTATCCTTTAAAGTAAAGAACTTGAGAGGAATAAAATATCCGGCTCATCCTACCAAATCCATTCTATTTTAAAGCTATTGGCTTCATTTAACAGATTATTGTAATCTCTATATTACAAACTCTTTGCATTTATCTCTGCCAGCCATACTTTTGCCATCTATACTTCTATCAACAAAAAAAGCCGGAGAACATGTTTGCTCTCCGGCATCTGTTTACACATTATTATGTAATACTAATTTTTCAGATAGATGATGGTCGGCAAATGGTCACTGTAACCGTTCAGCCAAGTCCTGCCTCCATGCGTACGCAAGGGGGAACCTTTGTATTTGCCATCCTGCTGAATCAGATAATCGCGGATGAAAACTTCATTGTGATCATAGCGCAACCCTTTCTTAGCCTTCAGCAACGGTTTCGAAATGACAATCTGGTCAAACAAGTTCCACTTGCCCCGATAGAGCAATGTCCCCACTCCCTTGTCTTCCAGTGTCTCCCACCAGGGATTGTAGAATTCGCCTTTCTTCACCTGCTTCGGATATTTGCGTGCACCCAGCACCTCCATGCTTTCATCCATCGGGTCGTCATTCATATCCCCCATCACGATGAGCTTCAGCTTCTTGTCGCTACGCATCAGAGAGTCCTTCAAGGCCTTTACTTGCCTGGCTGCATGCACACGCACCGGTGACTTCGCCCCACGGGAGGGCCAGTGGTTCACTATCACGCAGACACGCTCTCCCGCCAGTTGTCCGTCCACAATCAGGAAGCCGCGCGTCAAGTGCACCGTATCCCCCTCAAAAGGAGTAGAAAGCACCAACTTCGAGTGGGTAACGCTGAACTGCTTCGGGTCGTACAGCAAGGCACAGTCTATACCCCGTCTGTCCGGTCCTTCATAATGCACGAACTCATAATTGGAAATGGCCGGCTGCTTCACGAGGTCTTCCAGCACCCGGCTGTTCTCTGCCTCTGCCACACCGATGAATGCCGGACCTTCCGGCACTAAATCACGCGAAAGGGACCCCAACACTTTGGAAAGGTTCTGCAGCTTGGACTCATACTTCTTTGCCGTCCACTGGTAACTGCCGTCAGGCAGGAACTCATAGTCATTCTTACCTGCATCATGAATCGTATCAAATAAGTTCTCAAGATTGTAGAACGCAACACTATACAGTTTCCGTTCCGCATTTTGTGCCCCCAGCGTTGCCACGCACAGCCAGAAAGAGCATAAGACAAGTAGTTTCCTCATAAATTCACAAGATTAAGTCCTGCAAAAATCAGAAATAAAATGCGATAAACCTACTAAATAAAAATAAATCTGAATTTATTTTGTAGAGTCTCCAACTTGCACTATCTTTGCGCTCTGAAAAGAAGACCATTACACTATTTATTACCAAAATAGTAACAGAATATAAATTTTTAAAAGAAAATATCAAAATGAAAAAAGGTATTCATCCTGAAAATTACCGTCCGGTAGTATTTAAAGATATGTCAAATGGTGATGTATTCTTGTCTCGTTCCACTTGCAACACGAAAGAGACTATCGAATTCGAAGGTGAAACTTATCCGCTGGTAAAGCTGGAAATCTCCAGCACCTCTCACCCGTTCTACACAGGTAAGTCTAAGCTGGTTGACACCGCCGGTCGTGTTGATAAGTTCATGAGCCGCTACGGTAACCGTAAGAAATAATCAGTTTCAAGCAAACTGAAAAAAGGGAATCTTTCACTGAAAGGTTCCCTTTTTGTTTCCGCCTCCCGCTGAGCGATAAATAGGGAATCTCCTATCACAGAATAGGGGAAAAAACAAGAAAGGGGAAAAACACTTTCCTATTTTTGTATCATCGAAACCGAAAACATACCATAATCATGAAACGACTCGCCACCCTATTCATCCTGACAATCCTTGCCACAACGGCAGGATTTGCCAAATCCAAGCACAAGGACTTAAGCGGAAATATCGCCATCAAAGGAGAATTGACAAAAGAGTACCAGCAATCTCCCGCCGGTACCCCGGTCATTATCCGCCGGGTTGTCAAAATGAACAATCCCGGTGAAAACAGCGACAACATTTACTATGCCGTCGAAGTGAACGGCATACAAGAGACCATCCTTCGGATGAGATGGGTATCATTGCCATATCCGCTCCGGAAACGGACCGGGAATTCTGGCAGCAAATATACCTGAAGAATCATCTTTACGAATATTTCAACGACCGCGGCTACAAGCACAAACTGCGCCAGGAAATCGACGAAGAATGCCTGGACTATCTTGATAAACTGAACGAGATAGCCTATCAGGACGACTACATAACCTCGTACGTGCAAGGAATATTCTCCAAACTGAATGCCACCACCATTGACAGCAATCGTGGAGAAAACCTGAACATACGTATCATCCAGTCGCCCGAACCAGATGCCTTCATGCTTCCCAACGGCTCCATGGTTATCAGTACGGGCCTCCTCTGCACTCTTGATTCCGAAGACGAACTGGCTGCCGTCATCGCATGTGAGCTGGGGCATTTCGTCCTCGACCACCAGGTAAACAACATTTACCGTGCCGAGCGGCGTGCCAAGCGTGCGGCTTTTTGGGCAGATGTCTTTGCCACTACCGCCAGCGCAGCCCTCGATGTGGCCTACTGGGACGATAATGAAGATGCTTATGCCGTCAGTCTGGTGGCAGATATCGGAGCCATCGCTTCCCTTTTGAGCATTCCGGCAACGGACCGGTTGGGAATGAAATACAAAACTTCCCAGGAAATCTCTTCAGACCGCCTTGCGCGCCAACTTCTGGCATTCAAGGGCTATAATCCCGACGGAATCGCATCGGCTCTCAGTAAAATTATAGGGTATTACAACCTGCACCAACGCAGCAAGGACATTCCTCGCTACGGCAGCATCGGCGACCTGCAAAAGCGTATAGAAAAGGCCGGTGAATCCCATAGCCTGAGTGCCCGCCCCTACCTACGGACCACCAGCGATGTCGTTTCTTTCAACGCAAGTATGAACTACGCCAACAAGCGCTATAAGGAAGCCGCCCGGCTGATACGCAAGAACATTGACAACAGACTAGCCACGGACAATGACTACATCATCCTGGTAAAAGCGGAAATGGCACTGTCTAATACGGAAGAAGTGAACAACCGCTGCCTCGCCATGCTTGATAAAGCCCAGGAGATGGCAGGAACAAGCCCCAATCTGGACATATATAAACAAAAAATACTATTATTGATGCGCATGAACAAACAAGCCCAAGCCGCCGATATACTGAAAGAATATATCACCTTGCTTTCGGACTACGAAGGCCAAGGCATAGAAGGAACCGAAAAGGAATGGACTAATAAAGAGATAGGTTGGGCAAACCAAATGCTGGATAGGATAAGCAGAATATAGAGAAAGGAATAACTAAGAATAAAGAATGAAGAATTTGTCATGCGGCATCATCGCGCAGCCAAATTCTTCATTCTCAACTATTTATTCAAATTACTGTTTGCGGAACGGCGGCTTCACAACCACAGCTTTCAGCTTACGTCCCCGCATGTCAATGCAGATTTCCGTACCGACTTTGCTGTACTCGGGTTTGATATACCCCATTCCGATACCAATCTTACGGGTAGGCGACATAGTTCCGGAGGTAACCACACCGATGGCAATACCGTCTGTACTATACAGCTCGTAACCATGACGGGGGATACCGCGGTCTATCATTTCAAATCCCACCAACTTACGGGTAGTGCCTTCCGCTTTCTGTTTTTCCAGCATCGGGCGATTGGTGAAGTTCTTTCCCTCCACAAACTTGGTAATCCACCCTAAACCCGCTTCAATGGGCGAGGTGGTGTCATCCAAATCATTGCCATACAAACAGAATCCCATTTCCAGACGAAGCGTATCGCGCGCACCCAGACCAACTGGCTTAATGCCGAACTCCGCGCCTGCCTCGAACACGGCATCCCAAATCTTCATGGCAGCTTCCGGATAGAAGTAAAGCTCAAAACCACCCGCGCCGGTATATCCGGTATTGGAGATAATGACATCCTTTTCTCCGGCAAACTCACCGTGGGTAAAAGTATAGTAAGGAAGGTCGGAAAGATTGATGGAAGTCAGTTTCTGCAAAGCCTGAATAGCCTTCGGTCCTTGCACAGCAAGCTGTGCCATGTGCTCGGAAGCATTTTCCAATTCTGCGCCTTCCGTGTTATGAGACACACACCAGTTCCAGTCTTTCTCAATGTTCGACGCATTCACGACAAGCAGGTATTTCTCCGGCTCATAATGATAGACCAGAAGGTCGTCTACAATGCCTCCGTTGTCATTGGGGAAGCAGGTATACTGTACTTTCCCTGGTGTGAGGGCAGCTACGTTATTGGAAGTCACTTTCTGCAGAAAGTCCAAAGCATGGGGACCTTTCACCCAGAATTCTCCCATGTGTGAGACGTCGAATACACCGACACCCTGACATACTGTAAGATGCTCGTCAATGATGCCGGAATACTCGATAGGCATATTATATCCCGCAAACTCGTGCATCTTGGCACCCAGCGAGATGTGTTTTTCGGTAAACGGAGTGGTTTTCATGGAACTATTAGAGTTATGAGTTATGAATTATTTATTTGCTGGCTACGAGCTCGGCAATCTTGACGATGACGTTCATGGCTTTCTCCATGTTCTGGATAGCACGAACTCATAGCGGCCGTGGAAGTTCAAGCCACCGGCAAAGATATTGGGACAAGGCAGGCCCTTGAAAGAGAGCTGGGCACCGTCCGTACCTCCGCGAATGGCTTTTACACGAGGCTCTACACCTACTGCCTTCATGGCGGCAAAAGCGGTGTCGATGATATGCATCACCGGTTCAATCTGTTCACGCATATTGTAGTATTGGTCGCGAAGTTCCAGAGTAGCGGTACCCGGACCGTATTCTTCATTGATTTTTGCCACAAGACGTTCCATCTCCTTCTTGCGCTCTTCAAAGCGGGCGCGGTCGTGGTCACGGATAATGTAAGAGACTGTTGTCTGCTCCACCTCACCGGTAATGCCTATCAGATGATAGAAACCTTCGTAACCTTCGGTATGCTCCGGGGCCTCGTCAGCCGGAAGCATGGACATGAAACGGTTGGCAACGCGGATAGAGTTAATCATCTTATTCTTGGCATAGCCCGGATGCACATTCCGTCCCTTGAAACTTATCTTGCAAAGGCCGCATTGAAGTTCTCGAATTCAAGTTCACCCACTTCTCCGCCATCCATGGTATAGGCCCATTCGCAACCGAACTGCGCTACATTGAACTTATGGGCACCCAAACCGATTTCCTCATCCGGATTAAAGCCGATACGGATTTTACCGTGCTTGATTTCGGGGTGCTCCTTCAGATATACCACCGCCGATACAATTTCGGCAATACCGGCTTTATCATCGGCACCAAGCAAGGTCTTGCCGTCGGTCACAATCAAATCTTCCCCTTGATGGTCGAGCAGTTCGGGGAACCGGGCAGGAGAAAGAACCACATTCTCTTCGGCGCAAAGAACGATGTCCTTACCGTCATAATTCTGCACGATACGCGGAGAAACGTTCTTGCCACTCATATCGGGGCTTGTATCCATGTGGGCAATAAAGCCGATGACGGGCAACGGCTTGTCTGTATTGGCAGGAAGAGTGGCGAACAGATAACCATTTTCGTCCAACGTGATTTCTTCCAGACCCAAAGTTTCCAATTCTTCTTTCAGATACCGGGCAAACACCATTTGTCCCGGAGTACTCGGAGTATCCCCAGTCTCTTCACTGGACTGAGTATCGAAGCTTACGTACTTTAAAAAACGTTCTACTAAAGTCATGATGAATAATGATTAGTGATTAATGGTTAGTGATTAATGGTCAGTGATTAGTAATTGGCGAAAAGCATTATCCGAATGGCATTAATCATTAATCACTAATCATTAATCACTATTTTGTGCTGTAAAGATAAAAAAAGGGGCGTGAACTGCCAAGCAATTCACGCCCCTTTTTTATTCCTTAAGGACAAATTGTCAATCAAAAATGGCTGCTACCATCGAAACAGTGCGTACATATCTTACATTTAGGCAATCCGATAGCCTCAACCAGAGTTTCCAACGTATTGAACTTCAAGGATGAAAGTCCGAAACGCTCACGGATAACGTCCACCATCTTTTCATATTCGGGTGAACCGGTAGTGGCATACTTATCGAGATTCTTATTCTCATCACCCTCCAGCTCCTTGATGACACGACGGGTAATCAGCTCCATGTCGCTTTTGGAAGCCGTGAATCCTACAAACGGGCAGCTATATATCAATGGAGGACAAGCAATCCGGATATGCACCTCCTTGGCACCATACTCATACAGCACCTTCACATTGTCGTGCAACTGGGTACCCCGGACAATAGAATCATCACAGAACAGCAAGCGCTTGCCCTCGAGCATGGCACGATTGGGAATCAGCTTCATCTTTGCCACCAGCGAACGCAATTCTTGCTTGCTGGGAGTAAAACTACGAGGCCAAGTCGGAGTATATTTGGAAATGGCACGATGATAAGGAACTCCTTTACCTTCGGCATACCCAAGCGCCATACCTACACCCGAATCAGGAATGCCGCAGGCACAATCCACCTCTGACTTATCTGTCTGTGCCATCTTGAAACCGGAGGCAAAACGCACTTCCTCCACATTCTTACCTTCGTAGCAGGAAGTGGGGAAACCGTAATATACCCATAGGAAGGAACAAATCTGCATTCCCTCATCAGGCTTGCGCATCTGTTCCACCCCATCGGCACGCAGGCGAACAATTTCTCCGGGTCCCAAATAACGGTCTATCTCATAACCGAGATTCGGGAAGCTGCTCGACTCGCTTGTCGCTGCATACGCCCCATCCTTTTTTCCGATAACAATCGGAGTACGTCCCCACCGGTCACGAGCAGCGATGATACCATCCTCTGTAAGAAGCAGCATGGAGCAGGAACCTTTGATATGCTTATACACATTTTCAATTCCTTCGACAAATGTCTTTCCTTGTATAATGAGGAGGGCGATAAGTTCCGTCTGATTGGTCTTGCCCGAACTAAGTTCGGCGAAGTGCATGTTCTGAGCCAACAGTTCTGCTTCCAGTTCTTGCAGATTCACGATTTTGGCTACCGTTACAAGGCAAAGCGGCCAAGGTGGGAGTTGAGGATAAGGGGTTGAGGGTCTGTGTCGCTGATGATTCCTATTCCGGAATTTCCCTTGAACTTGTCCAATTCATCTTCAAACTTCGTGCGGAAATAGGTGCTTTCCAGATTGTGGATGGAACGGGTAACTGCGCCGTTTCTGCATCGTATGTAGCCAACCCACCACGTTTTGTCCCTAAATGTGAATTATAATCCGTGCCGTAAAACAAATCCGCCACACAACTTGTTGCCTTGGCGACTGTTCCGAAAAAACCTCCCATAAGTTCTGTTTTATTATTGGTTTCTAAAATTAATGGATGCAAAGGTATGAAGAATTTGCGAAATTCAGGCAGATTTGAAATGAATAAAACTTGCCCCATATAGAAGTTTATATTATTGGAAACATATACTTTTGTGATCGAAACCAAACAACTGTATAATGGGAGAAACCGCAAATATTATAATAGCCGATACTCTTCAAGGTCTGGGGACGGACGCATACAGTGGCTATCTTGCACACGCCCTCTGTCTGTCAGGAATCTGCCGATTGAAGTACAATGGAGAGGAGCGCGAGCTACGTGCCGGCGACCTGATGATTGTCCGCAAAGGAAAACTGGTAGAGAAAATTCAACCTTCAGAAGATTTTCGTGTAAAGGTCATCTATATCGCATCGGGCTTTGTGGTGCTGAGTACACCGCAGAACAACTACGGCATGAAAGGGCAACTTTCCCTATTTCTCAATCCTATCATGTCCCTGACTACCGAACAGCAAGAGCTATGTCTCCGGGATTTTGAACAAGTGGAATACAGACTCCGGAATACAGACCATCATTTCCATCGCGATATGCTTATCGCCTCCACACAGATGTTGATACTCGACTTCTTCGATTTCCACTCCCATCTATATGGCGAGAACAATATCTCTGTACAAAATGCTTCCATCATGAACCGTTTCCTCAACATGCTGGAAAACGGAACTTTCCGCGAGCATCGTGAAGTGACCTATTATGCCGACTGCCTATGTGTCACTTCCAAATATCTTTCGGAAGTTTCCAAGAAAGTAAGCGGTTATACAGCAAACTACTGGATAAACCGCTATACCACACTCGACATCTCGCGTTTGCTGCGCGACAAATCACTAACGTTCGTCCGTATTTCCGATATGTTCGGTTTTTCCTCTCCTGCTTATTTTAGCCGTTACGTACAACAACATCTGGGTGTAAATCCGACAGAATACAGAAGTTAATGATTATAGTTTTGATTGTTTGCCCGTTTCAGATCTATTAGCGAAATATGCTCATTACGATAGCGGGCATTGGGGTTCTTCTCCGTTCCGTCAGGAAAAGAGCCATCTTCCTGCTTTATGAACTGAATAGCCTTCTGCGGACAATTCTGTATGCAAGCAAAACAGAACTCGCAGTCACCGGACGTCTTCACTCCTCTCGACGTCAACTCATAGTTGCCGCGCGGACAAACGTAGGTACAAATGCCACAGTCAATACAAACATCGGTCACGGTAAAGAACTTCTCACTTTTCATCAGGAAGCCCACCTCGGGGTCGAGTCCACTCCGCTGCATAAAACCTTGGTGCTGTTGCCGTTCCTCCTCCGTCACCGGTTCGTGCCAATGCTGCCGACTGTTGATATCTGCCGTTATCTTCTGCAAGTTCTCGGGGATGTGCTTGTCTATCTTGAGTTGCTCGTTCATGTCGAAGTTGGGTAGCCAGTTATCCACCATGATGATAGTGTTGATATAGTCAAAACGTATTGTCGGCTTTACGGGATATACGGTCCCAAATCTCTACCGCATCGCACTTCCTTGCACCATAGGTGAGGACAGCAAACTTGTATTCTGCCTTCAGTTTTGCTTTCTGAATGAACTGCCGTACCATATAGGGAGGCATATGACCGTAGATGGGATAAACGATGCCGATTTCATCTGCCTCAAATTCATACTTCCCCCGTTTCACCATCTGAGGGATACTCAACAATTCTGCGTTCTCTCCAGCTAATTGACGGGCGATGTAAAGACTGTTACCCGTTCCGGTAAAATAAAAGATGATACGCTTACTCCTCTTTGTTTCGCAGGATGCCAACGAGAGTAGGCCGGAAGATGTGATAGCACCGCTCATCACGGCAAATCCCATACGCTTTAAAGCCTCCCGACGACTGATTTTCTTATCCGTATTCATATCTCTGATTTTTAATGATTATGCAATCTGTTATCTGAGTGCAAAAATAAAGGTTTCCCCAAAGAACGGACTTACCAAAAACTCGGGTCTTGATGCTATTTTTACGGTTATAAGAATGAGCTTACCCTAACACAAAAAAAAAGCCCCGCAAAAGATTGGACTTCTGCGGGGCCTCACTAATGCCTAATAAAAACTCTTTCTACCCTAAATTATCTCCACTTCTTCACAGCTTTCTTGTCAGCCGGAGTTGCTTCAATCAAGCTCAATGCAAAACCACCGCTACGCGCTTCCTTCACGGACATTTTGGTCTTGCTGGTTACGATACCCTTCTTTATCTGATAAGAAGTAGGATTCTCCTTGTAATCAGCATCTTTACCGTCGGCATAGAGAGTGGCTACGTATTGCTTGCCCGGTTCAAGGAAGTCGAGCATAAAGTTGGCTGTACGTGCATTCTCGTCTGTAATACCTCCAACAAACCAGTTGCCGGTTCCTTTTGCCTTACGGGCCACGGTAATGTAATCACCCGGTTCTGCTTCAATGTACTTGCTGTCGTCCCAGTCTACTGCCACATCCTTGATGAATTGGAAAGCATCCATGTGCTTTTCGTAGTTCTCAACCAAGTCGGCAGCCATCTGCAACGGGCTGTATAAAGTTACATACAGAGCGAGTTGCTTGGCAAGTGTAGTCTGCACTTGTCCGTGGGGCAAATCGCCCATAAAGTCAAGTTTGGTATCGAAGATACCCGGTGTATAATCCATCGGACCACCAATCAAGCGGTTGAATGGAAGCAATGTGGTATGGAACGGTTTGCTGCCGCCGAATGCCTCATATTCAGTTCCTCGTGCAGATTCGTTGCCAATCAAGTTAGGATAAGTACGGCACAAACCGGTAGGGCGTACAGCTTCGTGCGCATTTACACAAATTTTGTAGTCGGCTGCCTTCTTCACGGCATAGAGGTAGTGGTTGTTCAGCCATTGTCCATAATGATGTTCACCACGGGGAATCATATTACCTACATATCCGCTCTTCACGCATTGTAGCCATTATCCACCATAAACTGATAGGCCTTGTCCATGTGACGTTCGTAGTTGCGCACCGAACCGGATGTCTCATGATGCATCATCAACTTCACGCCTTTGCTCTTGGCATATTCATTCAGCATCTTCACGTCGAAATCGGGATAAGGAGTTACGAAGTCGAATACATAATCCTTGGATTTGCCAAACCAGTCTTCCCAGCCTTCATTCCAGCCTTCTACCAATACTTGGTCCAGACCGTGCTCGGCTGCGAAGTCGATGTACTTTTTTACATTTTCGTTAGTGGCACCGTGACGGCCATTGGGCTTCATTTTGGAGTAGTCCACTTCACCCAGTTTGATGGAGGGAAGGTCGTCTGTATATGCCCAGGTGCTCTTACCTGCAATCATTTCCCACCATACACCTACGTATTTCACGGGCTTAATCCAGGAAACGTCCTCGTAAGCACAAGGTTCGTTCAAGTTCAGCGTGATTTTAGAGGCAAGGATGTCACGAGCATCGTCGCTTACGATAACCGTACGCCACGGTGACGTGCAGGGAGCTTGCAGATAACCTTTATCGCCTACTGCATCGGGAGTAAGCCAAGATTCAAAAACAAAATTCTTATCATCCAGGTTCAAGTGCATGCAAGAGTAATCCACCAAAGCAGCTTCGTGCAAGTTGATGTACAAGCCATCAGCAGTCTTCATCTGCAAAGAAGTCTGAACACCGGTGGGCGAAAACGGGGTTTGTGAAGAGTTAGGCGTAATGGCCCCTTTCATCAACCCGCGAATTTCAGAAAGTTTGGATTCTGCGTAATCATATTCCTGCGTATCGTAGTCGCCCGGAATCCAGAAGGCTGTGTGGTCGCCAGTCATGGCAAACTGAGTACGCTCCTCCTTAATCACGAAATAGTTCAGATTCTTCTGCAAAGGGAATTCATAGCGGAAGCCCATACCATCGTCGAACAAACGGAAGCGGATAATGATGTTCCTATCCTGCGCCTTTTGGTTGAGCGTCACAGCCAGCTCATTGTAGTGGTTACGGATTTGCTTTACTTCACCCCATACCGGTTCCCAAGTCTCGTCGAAAGTGGAAGTCTTTGCATCCGCCAGCGTAAAGCCATTCATCAGACCGGGGTCGTTCTTCAGTTCGAGTCCTAATTTAGAAGGGTTAATCACCGGCTTTCCTTTATAAGAAAGTTCGTAAACAGGTTCGCCTTGCGCATTTACCGAAAAATTCAATTGAAGTTGTCCGTTGGGAGAGGTAATACTCTCTGCCATTGCTACGCCGCTCACCAACAAAACAAGCAGGAAGCAGGCTAATTTTGTACAGATTACTTTCATGTTTCTCATGCTATATTTATAAAATTATGTTCCAGATGCAAATATAAGCAGGAAAGAAATACGCTCTGACGCAATTAAATTAAAATTATGATGATTTATCGGCAAACGTTTGCATGAAAGCCTGTTTCCCTTGAACAAAAACATTAGCCGTAAGCGCTACAACCGAAATAACACCATTGAACTCCTGAATTTTCCGGGTTGCCTCCAGCCCACCCATATTTCAAGATGCAAGATATAGAACGCGAACAACAAATTTCGGTGCCATAGATACAAAAGACAGACTTTAGCATATAGCCTGGCATACAAAAAGTGATTACCTTTGCAATCAAAAATCATACCTATACATCCTATGGACAAAATACTGATAGCTATATTCCTTGGCGGCGGTACCGGCAGCGTACTGCGCTACTGCGTACAGATGATGCTCCACGAGCGCATCGTCCCCTACTCTTTCCCATGGGCTACGTTCACAGTCAATATCCTCGGAAGTTTCCTCATCGGGCTATTTTATACCTTATCCGCCCGTTTCAACCTTTCTACCGAAATACGGCTGTTGCTGACTACAGGTCTGTGCGGAGGATTCACCACCTTCTCCACTTTCAGCAATGACGGACTGATTCTGATAAAGCAAGGATTCTACGGAATGTTTGCCTTATATACCTTGTTAAGCATCACATTAGGAGTCCTTGCTGCTTTCGCCGGCGGTACCTTCGGACGCTGTATATAACTCCAAACACCCCCTATGAAACCCAGTAAACCTTTTGTCATGCCTCCCGTACGCATCATTCCTCCTACCTTAGAGGGACAAAAGCCCCCTAAGAGGTATCGACCTAAGCGACTCTCACATAAGAGGTATACGCCTTAATCTACTTGACATACGGGGAACCATCGCCAATACTTCCCAAACCATGGACCTGACTGCACTTCTCAGCATTACAATAAAGGATTAAAAACGAAAAACAATTCCCTATTTTCAATTGTTAGTAAGATAGTTTATAATTAAAATTGACTGAATATGAAAATAGAGAAGATTATCGGACGTGAAATCCTCGATTCAAGAGGTAACCCAACTGTAGAAGTAGACGTAACCTTGGAATCCGGCTTCATAGGCCGTGCATCTGTCCCGTCAGGAGCATCCACGGGAGAACACGAAGCATTGGAACTGCGTGACGGTGACAAAAAACGTTACGGAGCAAAGGTGTCCTGAAAGCCGTGAACAATATCAATAATATCATTGCTCCCAAGCTCATCGGTATGTCCGCCCTCGACCAGATGGGTATCGACCATGCCATGCTTGCACTGGACGGAACCAAAACGAAAGCCAATCTGGGTGCCAATGCCATCCTCGGCGTATCTCTTGCCGTGGCCAAGCTGCCGCCGCTTACCTCGACATCCCACTCTACCGATATATCGTGGTACAAATACCTATGTGATGCCCGTACCGATGATGAACATCATCAACGGCGGTTCGCACAGTGACGCTCCCATTGCTTTCCAGGAATTCATGATACGCCCCGTAGGTGCCACTTCCTTCCGCGAAGGTCTGCGTATGGGTGCCGAAGTGTTCCATGCACTGAAGAAAGTCCTGAAAGACCGTGGCCTCAGCACAGCAGTAGGCGATGAAGGAGGTTTTGCTCCTAATCTGGAGGGTACAGAAGATGCCTTGAACTCCATCATTGCCGCCATCAAGGCTGCCGGATACGAACCGGGCAAAGATGTAATGATTGCCATGGACTGCGCTTCTTCCGAGTTCTACCATGACGGCATCTACGATTATACTAAATTCGAAGGCGAAAAAGGAAAGAAGCGTACAGCCGACGAACAGATTGACTATCTGGAAGAGTTAATCAACAAGTATCCCATCGACTCTATCGAAGACGGCATGAGCGAAAACGACTGGGACGGCTGGAAAAAACTGACCGACCGTATCGGTAACCGTTGCCAGTTGGTAGGAGACGATTTGTTCGTCACCAATGTGGACTTCCTTGCAATGGGTATCGAAAAAGGTTGCGCCAACTCCATATTGATTAAAGTAAACCAGATAGGTTCGTTGACCGAAACACTGAACGCCATCGAAATGGCACACCGCCACGGATATACTACCGTAACTTCCCATCGTTCCGGTGAAACGGAAGATTCAACTATCGCAGACATAGCCGTAGCTACCAACAGTGGACAAATCAAGACCGGTTCACTGAGCCGTTCAGACCGTATGGCAAAATACAACCAACTTCTTCGTATCGAAGAAGAGCTGGGAAGCAATGCGGTGTATGGATATAAGAAAGTGATAGGTGATGAGTGATTTGCCGGTGTCTTTCTTTACCGGAAGACAGAGCTTATAAAGAAAAAAGCATTTATTAAATGTAAGAAGGGCGAACCGTCACAGTCCGCCCCTTCTCTTTTTAACCTTAAATCAACAATCAATCTACTACCTTAAAGAAAACTGCTTCTCCACTTTGGCTATCCGGTGCCACCCAAAGAGCAAAGTCTCCGACTTCCACCGTCTTCACCATATCTATATTCCAGAAAGCAAGTTCACTTATCGGAAGTTCAAACGATACATTTTTCTTCTCGCCCGGCTTCAATGTGATGCGAGCAAAGCGTTTCAGCTCCCTCACCGGACGGGTCACCGAAGCGAACTTGTCCTGCACGTAAAGCTGGGCTACCTCAGTACCTTCATACTTTCCGGTATTCTCAAGGTCGAAAGTCACAGTCAGCACATCTTCCTTCTTCAGATTGGCTGACGAGAGTTTCACATTATCATATTTGAACGTCGTATACGACAGACCGTAGCCAAAAGGATACAGCGGATCGAAACCAGCATCCATATAGAAAGAGGTACATCCCAACGAAGTCTGCCCCGCTTCCAACGGAATGTCATTCAGCAAAACCTCATTCCGCGTAGCCGGACGTCCGGAACTGTTATGAGCATAATAAACTGGTATTTGTCCTACCATCTTCGGGAACGTCACCGGAGTCTTGCCACTTGGCACAGCCTTGCCCCACAACAAGTCGGCCAATGCCGGTCCTCCCATAGTTCCGGGATGGAACGAATAAAGTACAGCAGACGAGAGTTCGACTTCCTTTCCTATGGTCAACGGACGCCCTGCCATTACGACAGTAACCACCGGTTTTCCTGTTTTCGCCAAAGCGGCAATCAGTTCGCTTTGCGCACCTTGCAGGTTCAAGTTGGCCAGACAATGCGCCTCTCCTGAAAGAATAGCCTCTTCGCCTACAAACGCCAAAATAACATCAGCACGTGCAGCGGCAGCAGCGGCTTTGGCAACACCTGCCATATTCTTGTCACGGCTATAAGTCAGACCGGGCTCGTATATCACCTGCACTTTGTCCCCCACCAGTTCCTTGATAGCCTTCAACGGTGTCACGGTTTTTGTCTTGTCACCATCAAATATCCAGGTACCCAATTGGTCATAAGGTGCATTTGCCATCGGACCTACCACAGCAACCGTCTTTACCGAAGATTGCAGAGGCAATGTCTCCTTTTCGTTCTTCAGCAAGATGGCCGATTCCACAGCAGCTTTCTTGGCAGCCTCCAGATGAGAAGGAGCATAAAGTTCCTCTATACGTTTCTCATCTACATAAGGGTTATCAAACAATCCTAAACGGTACTTGACGCGCAGAATATTCCGCACTGCATCATCTATAGCAGATTCCTTGACTTTTCCTTCTTTTATCAACTCCGGCAGTTCCTTGACAAACGTATAGCTGACCATCTCCATATCCACACCGGCATTCACCGCCTTCATTGCTCCTCTTTAAAATCGGCAGCAAAGCCATGTGCCATCATTTCGGCTACCGAAGCCCAGTCTGACACTACTATTCCATCAAATCCCCATTCACCACGAAGCACATCTTTCAAAATAAAAGTGTTTCCGGTAGACGGTGCTCCATCATTGTCATTGAACGAAGTCATGAAAGTAGCTGCTCCTGCCTTGGCTACAGCTTCAAAAGGAGGAAGGTATACATCCCTCAAACGACGCTCCGGAATGAAAGTGGAATTATAATCACGCCCGCCCTCGGCAGCACCATAACCTACAAAATGTTTAGGACATGCGGCTATGGAAGTCGGACTGTTCAGCGAATCTCCCTGGAAACCTTCGACCATAGCAACACCCATCACTGAAGTCAAATAAGTATCTTCGCCACATCCTTCGGCCATACGCCCCAACGGGGATCGCGAGCCACATCTATCATCGGTGCAAATGTCCAGCGGATACCCACGGCAGAAGCCTCCACAGCCGCTACCCGTGCACCATCCTTAGCCACCTGCGGGTTGAAAGATGCCGCTTGTCCCAAGGGAATAGGAAATATGGTCTTGAAACCATGGATCACATCACGCGCCATCAGCAAGGGGATGCCCAAGCGGGACTCCTCCATTGCCACACGCTGCAAGGCATTGACACGCACCGGATCTACTTCATTCAGGATAGACCCGACTTCACCTTTCTTTATCAATCCGCTCATATCCTCTATGTTACCATAAGAAGAAATCTGGTTCATCTGCCCAATTTTTTCTTCCAATGTCATACGGGACAACAGCGCTTCTATTTTCTGCTCGATGACTGCGTCATTTTTTGTATCCTGCACTTGAGTACAAGATATAAAAGGAAGCAGCAATAAACAAGCAGAGAGCATTTTCATTGTTTTCATCTTTAATCTATTACTTGAAATGGAACATTTGCTGTAGAGACAAAACCCGTATTATCAAGTATATATACGTACAAACGATATTCCCCGGGAACTTTAATCATAGTCTCATACACATTCTTGTCTGACACGGCCACGTCACCCATTCTTTCCGGACGTGGTTCATAAGAACCTCCAAAACCCAAGACTGTAGCCTCTTTCAGTACTTCCCACACATAAGTCAAAGAATCATTCTCCTTATCTGTGACGGAAACCTCCGCTTTAAATAAAGTACCTGCTTTGATACGGACATTATCAATGGCACTTTTACCATTGATAGTCATGCCCCGAACTATCGGAGCCGTTTCATCCAATTCCTTGCCGGTCCACACTCTTTGCATAGCCTCCACCATAGGAGTCTTTTCTCCTTTCAGAGGCAACATATCCACCGTGTCTTCTACAAACATACTGAACCAAGTAGGCGTACGTTCTTCTTTTTGTCCCCACAAGAATACAAAAGAGCCCAAGCAACGGTATTGGCAGAAATATATTGCGTATAACGCTCTTCGTATACCTGCCGTTTTTTCTTCACTGGTTTGCTCTATGGGTGCCTTCCACTCGGTTGACGCTGTTTCCCACCAACCGGTCGGTCCCCACTCGGTAATCATAAATGCACCCTTGTAGTCCGACCGGTCAACAACAGCCTGCACCTCTCCCATCGGACCATATACATTGATGCCCACATAATCGAGAGACGGAGCATACTTTGCCACAGAGTCCAATGCCGACGGATTGTAGGAAATCACTGTCGAAACCAGATGACGCTTGTCTATCGACTTAATCAGCTGTGCCAGTTCTTCCACAAAATTCCATGCGGCAGCTATATTGGCATTTCCCAACTCAATTTCATTGCCAATACCCCAAGCCAGCAAACTCGTATCATTCTTGAACGTTTCTGCCAACAAGCGGACTTCTTCGCGCATCTTGTTCTTATATTCATCATCGTAATAGCGTATGGAGTCTTTGGTCATGCCTATTCCCTGCATTACGTACATGTTGTGCTCTGAAGCCAATGCCAGGTTTTTCTTTATCTCCTCCACATTACCTCCCCAGGTTCTGAAGGCATTGGCACCACTCTGGGCGGCAATGTCTAACCGATATGTGCCGCCTACGCCTTTAATATAGGTTTCTCTTCCGTCAATGGAAAGTTTATAACCGTCTGCCGCTTTCTCTATTACAATGCCGTCTAAAGAAGAAGAAGAACAGGCAGACAACAAAACTAAACAGATAAAAATAAATATTTTTTCTTTTTTCATTATCAATTGTTCTAAAGCATAAGGTATGCTATGTTATAAATAAAAAAAGCATTTAACCTTCATTTTCAAACTTCATAAAAAAACAGTTCTACTTCTTCTGAAATACACGTACATAATCCACCTTCATCGTTACAGGAAGAGCAGACTCATCCACACCGTTCATTCCACCCCAATCACCGCCCCAAGCCAGATTCAGAATGGGATAGAAAGCATAATGGAAAGGCCATTGATTATGACCAGCTCCCAATTGTTGCTTGGTAACAGCCAACTGTACCTTGCCATCCACGTATGTAGTGATGGCATCTTCTGTCCACTCTAAAGCATAGAGATGAAATTCTCCTTCTGCCTGTTCTATAGTCATGGCATGTGTTTTCTGCGTACCTATAGTATGATTATAATCTTGCGTATGGATAGACGAAGAGACTTCGTTGGGTACGACTCCCACTTCCTCCATAATGTCTATTTCACCACACATGGGCCATGGGTTAGTATTCCAGTCATTACCAACTGGCATCATCCAAAAAGCCGGCCACGTCCCTTGCCTTCA
>ENA-OQCE01000061-OQCE01000061.1-human-gut-metagenome-genome-assembly--contig:-NODE-61-length-45997-cov-9.395095_pt1 | contig 45997 bp, 58 predicted proteins | sample MGYA00242495_ERZ504572 | MGnify/ENA primary metagenome ERZ504572 (study PRJEB26092, sample SAMD00036228) | human gut metagenome | host: Homo sapiens | study: EMG produced TPA metagenomics assembly of... | reverse complement strand
AACGATCAACAAGCATGTATGTAGTTTTTAAGGTATAATCCTTAAATTAAATATTCCTCCTTAGCTCAGTCGGTAGAGCATGCGGCTGTTAACCGCAGTGTCGTTGGTTCGAGTCCAACAGGGGGAGTTTTTTTTGTTTCCTGTAAATGTAAAGTTTATGGGATTTTTTTATGCTTGATCTGTGACAGGATAAGGATGTAAAAACGTGCAGATATAAATATAAATAAGATATATTTATATCTGCACGTTTATTTTTGTAACTACAAATAGAAATATTGACTGTTAGAGATAATCAATAAATTTATAAAGCTATGACAGAGAAATTCTGGCTTATCGAATGAAATTAGTCATGATCTTCTGCTCTGTCTCCGGAGCGTCGATACCGGCCTTTTTACCGGCTTCAATACATTTTAACAGCCATGCCATGTTATTGCCTAACGTACGCATGATCTGGAGGCCTTCAGCGTCTTTTCTGACGTCATCCGGGGTATTGCCGTGAACCATTGTCCAGTAGTTTCCGGACACGACAGGCATCTGATGATAGGTAAAGTATTTGATCAGAACATCCAGAGTAGCAGTAGTACCGGCACGTCTTGCGGAAGCAACAGCTGCGGCAGGCTTGTGGATCATATCCTTTCCGGCCTTGGAAGCGAATTTATCCATGAATTCGATGATCTGTCCGGAAGGAGAAGCCCAGTAAACCGGAGAACCAACAATAAGGCGTCAGCCTCTTTCATAATGGCAGCTGCGTCAGCAACGTTTTCCTGAGAAGGATCCCCGGCCTGGAAGATTTCTGCCTCCACACCGTTCTTCTTTAAGGTTTCTGCGATCTCTGTAAGAGCTGTATAAGTGCAGCCTTCTTTGCGAGGACTGCCGTTGAGTAATAAAACTTTCATTATTGTCATCCTTTCATATGATTTTTTAAGTCATCATACTTTCAATTATATACAGAGAAAAAATAATGTCAATGTTTGAAAAAAACAGAAAAAATTTTCCCGGGTAGGTTTGAGAAAGGAAATACAAACCCTTGGAAAGCCCATTTTATAAGGCTTTTCGGCCTGTTTTCCGGCTTTGTAAAAAAAATTGAAATTTTTCAAAAAAAAGCTTGCAATTATAAAAAAGGTATGGTATTATTTAACTCGTCGCTGAGGGAAATACAAAACAGCGAAACATAAAAAAGAAATATGGCTCCATGGTCAAGCGGTTAAGACACCGCCCTTTCACGGCGGTAACAGGGGTTCAAATCCCCTTGGAGTCACTTAAAACTAAACTGGATATTCATTGACTCGATTCAACATTTGGTGTTTAATACGCCGATGTGGCTCAATTGGCAGAGCAGCTGATTTGTAATCAGCAGGTTATCGGTTCGAGTCCGATCATCGGCTTTTTGGACCTTTAGCTCAGTTGGTTAGAGCAACCGGCTCATAACCGGTCGGTCCTGGGTTCGAGTCCCCGAAGGTCCATTTTAAAAGTTTTATATTTTGTATGGCCCAGTGGCTCAGTTGGTTAGAGCGCCGCCCTGTCACGGCGGAGGTCGAGAGTTCGAGTCTCTTCTGGGTCGTTCATATTTGGGGTCTTAGCTCAGCTGGGAGAGCATCTGCCTTACAAGCAGAGGGTCATAGGTTCGAGCCCTATAGGCCCCATTTTTGAACAAATTAATTGAATATGCGGGTATGGTGGAATAGGCAGACACAAGAGACTTAAAATCTCTCGGGGGCAACTCCGTGCCGGTTCAAGTCCGGCTACCCGCAGTATCAGTAAGATTCCTTTTTAGGGATCTTTTTTTGTATCATAAAATTTATTGATGAAAACGGAAAATATTCCTAGCTTATTGGTAGGGATATTGACAAGGCTATTTTCCCATGATAGAATCCTGACAGTTGTAAAACAAATCGGACAGATATAAAAAATATATCCGTTGTCAGTATAAATATACATGGAAAGAATATAAGGAGAGGTCAGAAAATGCTGAATCAGTTTTCAAGAACAGAATTATTAATCGGAAAAGAAGGAATGGAAAAGCTGAAAAATTCCAGAGTCGCAGTATTCGGAATTGGCGGTGTTGGCGGATATACGGTGGAAGCACTGGTCAGAAGTGGCGTAGGTACCCTGGATCTCATTGATGATGATAAAGTATGCCTCACCAATATCAATCGCCAGATTTACGCAACAAGAAAGACCGTAGGGAAATATAAAGTTGACGTGGCCAGAGAACGTATTCTTGAAATTAATCCGGATGCAGTTGTAAATATCCACAAAACATTTTATGTGCCGGAGACAGCAGATTCCTTTGATTTTTCCCAGTATGATTATGTAGTCGATGCGATCGACACTGTAACCGGAAAGCTGATGCTCGTAGAGCAGGCAAAGGCTTCAGGAACACCGATCATCAGCTCTATGGGGGCCGGAAATAAGATGGATCCAACAGGTTTTATAGTGACAGATATTTATAAAACGTCCGTCTGTCCCCTTGCAAAGGTCATGCGCCGTGAACTGAAAAAAAGAGGAATCAAAAAACTGAAGGTGGTTTACTCACAGGAGAAGCCAATGACTCCAATTGATGATATGGCGATCAGCTGCAAGTCTCATTGCATCTGCCTCCGGGAACAGAAAAAAAATGTACTCAGAGACGTCAGGTACCGGGAAGTAATGCCTTTGTGCCTTCCGTAGTGGGACTGATCATTGCCGGTGAGGTTGTAAAGGATCTTATTAAATAGAAATTGGATTATTCTGTGTTACTGAGAACGGAATGAACAGTAACCATTCTGTAAGAACAGATATTGCATGTATACTTATATTGTGCAATATCTGTTTTTTTGTGATAAAATATTTTTTACAGATAGTTTTGTAAATAAAAGAGAAGGACAGATAAAGTATGGGGATCGTTGAAAAATTTATAAAAGAAGGACAGCTGACAAAGGAAGAATATCCGGAACTTCTGCATTTATACCAGGATCCGGATGCGGTTCGTCTGCTTCGGGAAGAGGCTGTCCGTATACAGAAAAAATATTTTGGAAATAAAATATATACAAGAGGTCTGATAGAATTTACCAATTACTGCAGAAATGACTGCTATTACTGCGGGATCCGCCGTTCTAATAGGAATGCCAGCCGTTACCGCCTTACGAAGGAAGAAATCCTGCAGTGCTGCGAGAATGGCTATGAGCTGGGATTTCGGACATTTGTGCTCCAGGGAGGGGAAGATCCATGGTTTAATGATGACCGGATGGTTGACATCATTCGGTCCATCAAACAGGGATATCCGGACTGTGCGATCACGCTGTCCATTGGGGAGAAATCAAAAGAAAGCTATCAGAGATTTAAAGATGCCGGAGCAGACCGCTATTTACTCCGTCATGAGACGGCCAGTGAGGAACATTATCGTTATCTTCATCCGGAGAGTTTAAGTCTTGCAAACCGTAAACAGTGTCTTTATACCCTGAAGGAACTGGGATATCAGATAGGTGCCGGATTTATGGTAGGTGCGCCGGGACAGACGCTGGAGTATCTGGCGGAAGACCTTGTTTTTCTTAAAGACCTGAATCCGCATATGGTGGGGATCGGACCATTTGTCCCGCACCATGATACGAAATTTGCAGAGGAACCGGCAGGAAGTGTGGATCTGACCCTGTTTCTGTTGTCTGTCATCCGGATCCTGCTTCCACAGGTACTTCTTCCGGCAACCACAGCACTGGGGACCCTGGACCCCAGAGGCAGGGAAAAGGGTTTTCAGGCGGGTGCAAATGTAGTAATGCCCAATCTTTCTCCGGTGAAGAACCGTAAACAGTATGAGCTTTATGATAACAAGATCTGTACAGGCGAGGAAGCAGCAGAGTGCAGAGGGTGCCTTACCAGACGTGTGGAGTCTGTAGGCTATGAAATCGTTACAGACCGTGGAGATTCCCCGATGACAGATTGACACGGGGTACAAAATACTTTCTTTTTTCAGCGATTTAAGGTAAAATATCAGTAAGATCAGATTGCTAAAAAATTAACAGCTGGTCAGAAATAAGCGGAATTTTCCTGCAAAGCGGAATGCAGGAAAAATGATGGAGTGCGTAAAATATGGAAAAATCAGAAAATGCTGTGCGGAGCAGACTTCTGGAAGCGGGGAAGGAAGAATTCAGAGACAGGGGATTTCTGAAGGCTTCTCTTCGTGCGATCTGCAAAAAAGCAGATGTGACTACGGGAGCGCTATATTTCTTTTTTGAAAGTAAAGCAGCTCTTTTTGAAGAAATCGTGGAAGAGACGGTAGAGGATCTGAAGCGGATCATGGGAGACTTTACGGATCAGGAAAAACAACTGCATCCGGAAGAATATGACAGGATACTTATGGAATTTATCTGGGAAAACAGGGACATCGCAAAAATCCTCATAGATGGAGCTGAAGGTACCAGATATGTGAATTTCCGTGAGGATGCCTGTACGAAAATGGAGCAGATCCTTAATGAACGTTTTCAAAAGGAATGTGGACAAGAAGTTGATCACGAGCTGGTACATATCCTGGTACAGATGAAATTTCAGGGATATTGTGAACTGCTCCGGGGAAACTGCTCCAGGGAAAAACTCCTGGAAATTTCCAGAATTCTGCAGATATGTTCCAGCCAGTGCCTTCTGGCAATTGAGGCAGAACTAAACAGAAAGCAGTAAAAACCATTGCTCATTCTCCTAAAGTATGTTATGATTAACTTGGTTAGTTTTAACAAACCGAGGGAGGTGTAAATAACGTGAGATCAAATGAATCATCTGAAGATTATTTGGAAACGATTCTGATCCTTGGAAACAGGAGCTCTCTTGTAAGAGCTGTGGATATCGCGGCAGAGATGGGCTTTAAGAAACCGAGTGTCAGTGTTGCCATGAAGAATCTTCGCCAGAAAAATCTCATCACAGTAGCCGACAACGGAGATATCCGTCTGACAGAGGACGGACATAAGATTGCCGATAAGGTATATGAACGTCATCAGCTGATCTCTTCCTGGCTGATGATACTGGGAGTCCAGGAAAAAACAGCGATTCATGATGCCTGCAGGATCGAGCACATAATCAGTGAGGAGAGCTTTCAGGCATTGAAAAAGGCAGTTTATGAGCTGAGGGAGCAGCAGGCTGTGCTCCATGGAGAAACTGCGGATCAGGTTTGATCCCAGCAGCAGAAGCTATCAGGAATTGACAACTGAAAAAATAAGAATATAATGGAAATCCAGGTTATGAAATGGAGGATACCAAAAGATGAAATTACTTTTTATACGACATGGAGACCCGGATTACACAATAGATTCCCTGACCGAAAAGGGCTGGAAGGAAGCGGAATTTCTTTCTGAAAAGATCGCAGCTCTTGATGTCAGGGATTTTTATGTTTCTCCGCTTGGAAGAGCAAAGGATACCGCATCCTGCACACTGAAGAAAAACGGAAGAACAGCTACAGAATGCAAGTGGCTGAGAGAATTCGACGTAAAGATCAGAAGACCGGATCTTCATGGGGAAAAGATCATTCCCTGGGACTGGCTTCCCCAGGACTGGACGAAGATTGAAAATTTTTACAGCTTTGACCGCTGGTGGGATAATGACATCCTGCGAGAGGGAAAAATGAAAGAAGAGTATGACTGGGTCACACAGAATTTTGATAAAGTTCTGGCAGAGCATGGCTATGTGCGGGAAGGACATTATTACAGAGCAGAAAAAGCCAATGAAGATACGCTTGTGTTTTTCTGCCATTTCGGTGTAAGCTGTGTACTCATCAGCTATCTTCTCAGTATCTCTCCGCTGGTGATGCTGCAGAATTTCTGTGCGGCGCCGTCATCGGTGAGCACCATTGTTACAGAGGAGAGGCGAAAAGGGATCGCGTCCTTCCGTATGAGCTCTTTTGGAGACATTTCTCATTTGTATGCGCATCAGGAGCCGCCGGCTTTTGCTGCCAGATTCTGTGAGACATATGATAACAAAGAGCAGAGACACGACTAAAAAGCGAAAGAAACGGCTGTAATATTTCGTTTTTTTCCGGAAGACCATGGTAAATAATGATCAGCAGGATTATTTTGGAAAATGATTAGACTTCGTTAATAAATTTTATAATTTTACGGGGAATGTTTCATCCGCTTTTATCTAGTGCCATTATGTAGCTTTTCAAAAAGCCCGAAACCCTTGATTTTACTGGAAAAGTTTATAAAAAAACTTTCATCAGTGTTTATCACATATTAAGTTTTGCCCGTGGGGTAAAAATCAGTTTATGGGGTAAAGATTGGGGTAAACTGTGGGGTATGAGAACGATATAGATAAGTATTAGTAAAATACGATTTGACAAATATTTGAGCAGTTCGTATAATATACTTAACAAGGGAGCCGGAAGGTGAGTGCAGATCACCCGACCCGGCGAAATAAGATTAGTAAAAAATAGCTGTCATTCTCGCCAAAGAACAGGACGGCTATTTTTTATGTGTATAAGTCAAAATCGCAACGATCAGTAAAGCAGTTGTAAGTATAATTTGCAATTCTTCATAAGTACTCATAATGATCACTCCTCTCTGGTAAGGTGTCCATATCAGGCACGTTTTTATTGCTTTTTACCTTTGAAATTAATATTGTATACAAAATTGTGCGCAATTAAGGGACATAAAGAGGAGGCATTTTCGGATTTACCCCGGTGAGAAAGTGAAGATGTTTTGCTACATGGTAATTTAGATGGAACAGAATGTGAGAAACCAATAGAAAAGATATGGTGGTTCGGTTATAATAAAGAAAAGATATATTTAATATTGATAGGCAGAAAGAAATGCTGGTATTTTAAAATATAAAAGATTTGATTTTTGGTTGTTAAAGAGTATAATAGATAGTATCTGATAGAGGAGGAAAAAAATGGGAGTATTATCTGATGCGCGAATTATAGAAAAAATTTATGATGAAAGTATTATTATTTCACCATTTATATATGATCACGTACAACCTGCCTCTGTTGATCTGACATTAGGAAAAAAAAATTAAGATACCCAACAGAATTGAAAATGCAGTAAATGTATATGATGAGCAACAGGAGATATATGAAGAACGAGAAATTGAGCAGTATACATTAAAACCTAATGATTTTATTATTGCATTTGTTCGTGAAACAATTCAATTACCTGCAAGTATAAGTGGATTTGTAAAAAACAGAAGTAGCTTAGCAAGAGTGGGTTTAGATGTTAGCGCGAGCAGCTATGTTAATCCAGGTTATCATGGGCAGATGACAATTACTATAAAAAATATGAATCCAAATTCTGTAGTTATACATAGTGGAATGAGAATATGCCAGCTTATTTTAGTTGATGTTGAACCAGAGGCTAATATTGATTATAGTAAGAAAGAAGATGCAAAGTATCAGGAAGAAAAAGGTGGAGAGGTAGCGAAGCTTTATTTGGATCGAGAATTTCAAGAATATAATCAGTTGAAAGATAAAGGTAGCATAAGTAATTTCTTTGAACAAAGATTAAGAGATAACGAGAAATCAATTGATGATATTTTGTCTGATGAACAAAAAAGAAATTTGGGATTAAAATAAATGGAGAGTATAGATTCTTTAAGAGCAATATTACACGAGATACGTCCGCAGCTTATAAAGTGTATTCATGATAAAAAAGTTAAAGAATACATAGAGCAATATGAGCAATTACATGATGGAAAAAAGCCAAATAGGAAGAAAATTGACGACTTCAATAATATTCTAATTGCGCAAAAGATTTCTGTCGAAGAGGCGGATAAAACAATTGAAGAATGTTTACAAGAAGTAGAAAAACAGATAAGAAAAGAACAAAAGAAGAAGAAGATAAAAGTAATAGGGATAAATACGATTGTATTGGTAATGATCCTCAATTTAGTGGGTGGTTATATTGGCACTTATTTGAAAGAAGCATTGCAGATTAATATTTTAAAGAATTATGAATTCTTTTCTTTTCCCAATTTGATTAATGCAGTATTGATTGGTTTGATAATAATGATTCAATATGTTGTTTATGTAGTAAGAAAGGATTCGTAAATATGCATGAAATTTTAGAAAAAAGACCATATAAACATTTTAAGGGGAATTTATATTATGTACATGAAATTGTATGTCACTCGGAAACTGGAGAACTGTACGTTTCATATCAAGCACTCTATAGTCCCTATAAATTTTATATTAAGCCATTGAAACTATTTGCTGCAAAAGTTGAAGATGGACGTACAGATAATTTATTGCATCAGAAATATAAATTTGAATTATATGATGGCAATATCGACGGAAAATTATGATCGGTTGTCCGGAACCTGTGTTTTCCTTATAAACAGAATATCGAACATACAATAAAGCACTCAACGCCTTAATTGGTATTGGGTGCTTTTTAGTGTTTTATTCTTCTGTATAATCATTTGAGTTATTATTTTTGTTTTCGGTTGAAGAATGCGAAGATTCTTGTAGAAAGTTTAAATCAGGTATTTTTAAATGCCTTAATGATAATGTTGGGGGCACATAAGCACCTTCAGGGGTTAGGCCAGCTGCCTCTAGTTCGCTATCGTTTGGTTCATGGCACTGGGGTAATAATCGTTTATCAAGCCGCATTAAAGCATAATCCATAACATCTTCGATTAATTCATCTAATAAGTTATTTGGACAATAAAATAATTTGTTTTGAGGGCTTTTTATGATAAATCCTTTGCTTAGTCTCATTGGGGCATTAAGCGTACTTATTCCGGAAGCTTCATCTTCGTTTTCTGGTATCTCGTATAGTTCATAATTATAAAAATTAAGTAAGGTATCGAAACAATTAGCTTTTTGATAATTAGTGGTATTAGATTTAGTTTTTTCTTCGGGAAAAATATTATCATCTCTACAAAGCAAATAATCTGCACGAACATGTAAAACTTCAGCAAAATTATTAGCTGCATCTACAGAAAGCTTACGTTTACCTCTTTCAAACATACAGACCGTTTCTTTTTTATAGTTTGCTCTGTTCCCTAAAGCTTCTTGGGTATATCCTGAGAGAAGCCTGCACTTTTTTAGGCGCTGTCCACATTCAATGTTAATGTTCATGTTAACTTCCTCCATTTTTGTTTATTTTAAAGATGATTTAAGCAATATTAGAATGATTTAGAAATGTTAAGTTAATTAACATGTGAATCATAAAAGCTGTTAATTTTATTAACATATATGTTATAATAATACCATAAAGAAACACATAAGGCAATGTGAAATCAGACAGAAAGCAGAGGTATTTATTATGAGAAAAACAACATCATATCCAAGTTCATCTTCAGACGCGTTAAGTGTTGATACTGCTGGATTGCAGAAAATGTTGAATTCGGGAAGGCAGACAGCAACGCAGATTGGTATGGCAGCAGGCGCAAAATTTTGTGTTGGCAGAAGAGTGTATTGGAATGTAGCAAAAATCAGAAAATATCTGGACGAAATCTCTGAGTAAGGGCGGTGGGATATTTGTCAGCAGAAGTAAAAAGTATGAAAGAATGGGCTTTGTATTATGCAGAGCTGGGACTGGCGGTTTTCCCACTGGCTTATCGAAATAAAGTGCCTGCGATTGAAGGTGGTTGCAAAGCGGCTACAACGGAGAAATCAAAGATAGAACGATGGTGGAATCAAAACCCTCGGTATAATATCGGCATCGCAACTGGGAACAAATCAAACGGTTTAGTTGTAATTGATTTGGATGTTGACAAAAATAAAGGAATTGACGGGTATGAGGTATTAAGAGATTGGCAAAATAAGCATGGAGAACTTCCAGAAACTTGGCAGAGCATAACAGGTAGAGGTGGTTACCATTATTTTTATAAAGATACTATTACGCATTCTAATAAAGTAGGACTTTACGAGGGGGTTGATATTAGGGGGGAGGGAGGATATATTGTAGCACCGCCTAGTGTACATCCTAATGGAAATACTTATGAATGGGAGCAAGAGCCGAAAGAATATGAAATAGCGCAGGTAGATGATATAGTTAATGATTTTTTTAAAGGTGAAAAACAGAGAATAGATTCTGAGCATAAAACAAACTTTAAAGTGCCAGAGCTAATTCCAGAGGGAAAAAGGGTAGATACTATAGTTAGACTAATTGCGAGTTTACGTACTAAAGGGCTTGATGATGATGCGATTAAGGCAGCAGTTAGAGTAGAGAATGAAAAACGTTGCAACCCTCCTTTAAAAGAGAAAGAACTTGAAAAAGCTGTTTTTCCGGCACTTAAAAGAGATTGGCAAGTTAACAGTCCTTACTATAATAACTTCAATGCCATGAATGAGAATGATAATAAGTATGTGAACGAAGTTTGAAGAAATTAAACGAACTTAATGCAGTAGAGCGATTTCCAATGAACGACAGAGGCAGTGCTGATCTGTTTGCAACCATATTCAAGAATGTTAGCCGATATAATCCCACAAAGAAAGACTGGATGTACTACGACAAGACAAGATGGACTGCCGATACAGAGGGCATGAGAGCTAAAAGAAACGCTAAAATGCTTGCAGATGTACTTGTACGTTATTCTGTAACGGCTTCTTTGCCAGACGATAAGAGACAATCGTATATCAAGTATGCCGCCGGGATGATGAATTACAGAAATAGAAATGTAATGATTACTGACGCCAAAGACTTGAATTTCTTTGAGAACACGGAACTTGATAAAGACGATTTTCTTATTAATTGCAGAAATTGTGTTCTCGATCTGTCGGAAGATCAGCCGAAAGTGTTAGAGCATAATGCAGATTTGCTTTTATCAAAAATCTGTAATGCTAGCTATAATCCTGCTGCCACTTGCACGTTATGGGAAAAGACCGTTAATGAGATTATGCAGGGTGATACAGCAAAGATAAAATATCTTCAAAAAATGTCTGGAAGATTTTTAACGGGCGATACAAGCGAGGAAGAATTTTACATATTTTTTGGAGCTACTACACGAAATGGCAAAAGTACGATCACAGAAATACTGCTATATCTTCTAGGAGATTATGCAACTACCATTTCCCCTGAGTCATTGGCAATCAAGGCAAATAAGGACAGCCGGACAGCTTCGCCAGATATCGCAAAACTGGCAGGAACAAGGCTTGTAGTAGCATCTGAACCACCACGGAGAATGTTATTTGATTCTTCGCTCGTAAAAACTCTGACAGGACGTGATACTGTATCAGCGAGATTTTTACATGAGAATGAATTTCAGTTTAAGCCTAAATTCAAATTGATTTTGAACAGTAACTATTTACCTGTTATCAGTGATAAGACAGTATTTAGCAGTAATCGTGTTAAGGTTGTTCCATTTGAACGCCATTTCACAGAGAAAGAGCAAAACAAACATTTAAAGGAACAGTTACAGCAGGAGATAGATGGTATTTTGAACTGGTGCATACAGGGACTTTCATTATACCGCAAAGAGGGACTAGAGCCGCCTACAGCTGTGCAGATGCTACGCATGAGTATAGCGAGGACTCAGACAAGATTGGAAAATTCATTTCAGAGTGTCTTGAAAAATCAGATGAGAATTTAGCGGCCAAGGATGTTTATGAGAAATATTCCCAGTGGTGCAATGATTGTGGACTGGGAGTTGACGGAAGAACATCTTTTTATGAAGAATTAAAGACGAAGAACCTACTAAGCAAAACAGGAACCGTTACAGGAAAAACCGTTAAGAATGTCATTAAAGGTTATTCATTCGCAGAGGAAACTTTTCATTCTGTTGATAGAGGTTTAGATGCACCATTTTCTTGATTTTATTAAAATGTGCAGTTTGTGCAATTAGTATGTGAAGATTAAAAAAAACACTCTTATAGGTATTTACATTCTATTTGCACATTTTGCACATTTAGGATTTTAAGTCTTTTTGTAATGGATTTTATAGGCGGCTTATCGCCGGAAAGGACAATAATTATGAAAATCATGACACAGGATAAAACACGAGTTTTAAATTTTAAAATGACGTATATCAGTTATGTAAGTAAGAACCGTATTTGTGAGGGTGATTTTGGTATTGCGGAATATGCAAGTCCAGAACGCGCGAAAGAAGTGTTGAATGATATGTTTCAAAAGTATGCAGCAGGAGAAAAAGCGTATATCATGCCGGAGGAGTAACCAGTGAACGATAAAGAAGAATTAAAGCAGATATATGACATCTTCACGGACTGCTGGAGGTTATACAAAAAGCTGTATCCTCCGGGCAGACCTGAAGACGATGTATACTGGCAGGGAGTGGTGAAAGAGATAGAAGTATTACGGAAGAATCATCATCATTCCCGGTTGTGTGAGGACCTTCTTTTAGCAGTAGCAAAAGATCTGGAAAACAAAGCCAAAAGAAATAATCCGGTTGCCAGTATAAAAAAGTAATAATATGGGATTATTGCCATTAAAGATCATATCACGATATGGAAAATGGCGCAAACTGTGGTAAACATGTACCACAACTGTGGTCAGGTTTGATGGTAAAATATATATAACAGGTAATATTTCATTGTTGCGGAGGTGGTTTTGTTGGTAGTTATTGGTCTTTTGTTATTTGTGATTGTGTGTGAGCTGGCAGCGATTTATGACAGGCAGAATGGAGGTAAGTGACATGGGAAGAAAGAAACAGATTTCAGATCAGAGACGTTTATACACGGAAAGAATGAGGTTGCAGAAGGGGGTATTTAGTTCTCTGTCTAATGCTGCTGGACATATCGGAGAGCTTTATGCGGATTTCGTTCAAAGTGATGAGGTACGTAATTCCATGAAAGCTACAGCGGATAAAGCAATTGAATGCATGGATAATATCAAAGAACTTAACGAGCTGGAAGAACAGCTGAAAGCAGAAGAGCAGGAAAGCGAGGATGAGGATTAATGGAGAAAGTAGTAGTTCAGACCGGTGCGAAGACATACCAGATTACTGATCAAGACGGAAATGATCTGGGCGTGTTCAGATTTATTCCTTCAGATGCAGGTATTTTAAAGAGGTATAAAGAGGCAGCAGCGTTTTTTACTGGAATCAATGACAAAATCAAGGACAAAGACTTCGAGGAAATTCTTCCAGATCTGGAAAAGGAAGCCGGGGAGAAGATTGATCTGTTGTTTGGTGCTCCTGTATCAGAGAGCTTCTTCAAGATTACCAGTCCGTTTACAGTCCTGGAAAGCGGAGAGACCTTTGCAGAGCAGATTATCACTGTAATTGGTGGAATCATCGAAAAAGAGCTGGATGCAAGGGAAAAGGCGCAGCAGAAAAGGATAAAAAAGTATACTGACAAATACGCAAAGAAAGAAGTAGCCGAAGCGTAGCTACATAACAGGGCTGTCCTGGTAACGGGATGGTCCTGAGTATATAACGGCATTGGAAACAGGATTCAGTGCCCGAACCTCAAATAGTTTGGAGGCAGATATAACATGGCAGATGGTTCAATTATCATTGATACCAGGATAGATACCGGCGGTGTGTCGAAAGGAATGAACGCTGTAAAGGCTGGAATGGCCAGGATATCCGCGCAGGTATCGAAGATGGGCGATTCAGCAAAAAGTTCTTTCCAGAGGCAGATAACAGCGATAACGGGCCTGTATCAGAACTACGAGAAGCAGGAACGTAAAGTATCAGAGCTAAAATCAAAGCTCGAAGAACTGAGCAAGGTCAGAATCGAGACAGAAGAATATAAAAAGCTCAAAGACGATATAAAAGCTCTGGAAGATGAGTTTGAAAAGGTTGAGACAAAACAGCGTGAATGGCTTGATATGGGCTTTTCAATAGACTCTGCGCCGCTTCAGGAACTTGACAAACAGATGGACGATATCTGGGCGGATATTGACAGGCTACAGCGAAAACAAAAAGAGATGCAGACGACCGGAAGGGCCTATGTGGATCCTACATCGACAGATGCGTATAAAAGCACAGCTGAGAAGTGCAATGTGGAATCGCAGAAACTGGAGCACATAAATGGAAGGCTGTACTCTTCATACAATAAACTGAAGAATAAGGTTGAGGAATACCGGCAGAAAAATAGCCGACTTGTGCAGGTAATGCAGAATTTGCAGAAAGCTGCTGCCCGTGTAGGTATGGTTGTGAAGAATATGGGCTCCGCATTAAGGCGTGCTGGTTCTGCTATCAAGAGCATGGTTTCGGCAATGAAAAAAGCTGTAGAGAACATGTTCAATCTGAACAAGCAGACGGACCGGTCGAGAATGAGCCTTTCCCGGATGCTGGGAATGTCATTGTTGTTTTCAGGGGTATCCCGGGCGATAAGCGCTGTCAGTGATGGTGTAAAAAGTGGATTTGAAAATCTGGCACAGTATTCTAACAGTACCAATTCAGCAATATCGTCTTTGATGTCCAGTATGACGAGGCTGAAGAACTCGTTTGCTACAGCATTTGCACCTGTCCTCACCGTGGTAGCTCCGATCATGTCAAGATTTATTGATATGATTTCCAGAGCGATCACTTATGTTGGAATGTTCGTTGCGGCACTGACCGGGCAGAACAGTTTTGTAAAAGCAGTTGGTGTTCAGGAAGACTATGCAGCAGGACTGGAAAAGACTTCAAAAAATACGAATCAGGCAGCTAAAAATACCAAGAAGGCCAATAAAGAAACAGAAGGATATCTTTCTACTCTTGATGAGATCCAACGGTATACATCAAATAAAAATGATGATTCGGTAGCAGATGGAAATAGCATAGGAGATACCGGAGGGTATACAGCACCTACACCGGCACAGATGTTTAAGAAGGTTCCTGTTGCTAATTCGATCAAAGGAATTGCGGATAAGATTAAGAAATTAATCAAATCGGAAGACTGGGAAGGCCTTGGGAAATATATTGCCAGTGGAATAAATAAGGGGCTTAAAAAAGTCTATGAAGCAATCAGCTGGAAAAAGGTCGGTCCAAAGATAACAAAATTCTGCGATGCTTTTACCCGAACATTTAACAGCCTGGTTGATAATGTAGACTGGAAATTATTAGGACGGACTGTCGGCGCGGGAATCAATACGATTGTCAATACCTTAAACCTGCTGATAACAGGAATAGACTGGAAAAATCTGGGAAAGAAATTCGCAGAAGGAATTACCGGATTAGTAAAAGAAGTCAACTGGAATAATCTGGGGCAGCTCATAGCAAACCGGTTCATGATTACCTGGGATATCTTTAATGGAATGGTACATAATCTGCCATTTTCAGAAATCGGAAAAGCGATAGCGGATGGTCTTAATGGAATCTGTTCAAGGATTTCCTTCCGTGAGATAGCGGATACGCTAGCAACTGGCCTGAATGGAGCATTTACCACATTGTACAGCTTTACCCGGCGATTTGACTGGACAGGTCTGGTAAATAACATTGCCGGAGGAATTAATACCTTTATTTCAGAGTTTGACTGGAAGAATAATGGGCGCAAACTGGAAGTTTTCCTGAATAGCTTATGCAGTTCACTGGTTGATATGGCAGAAAAAACAGACTGGGAGGCTTTGGGCCAGGGAATTGGTGAGATGCTGGGACAGATCAACTGGGTGAAGCATCTGAAACAGGTAATAACTGCGATTACCCGGACACTGGGTGGTTTGTTCGATGTTTTGGAGGCAAGCGGAACCGCAGGGAAAATAGCTGCTTTTTTGGGTAAGGCGTTTATCGCGGTAAAGATTGCGGATATAACGGGCATTGGAAGCCTGGTAAAATTCCTTGTTACCACTATTGGAAAGAAGCTGATTACAGAGGAATCAGTACAGGCATTAGCGGGAAATATTTCTAATCTGACCAATAGTGCACTTGCTGGATCTACATCCGGCATTGCTACATTTGCATCTTCTTTGGGCTCTTTAGTTGGGACTGCCGGTGCAATTACACTGGTCACTGCCGGAACGGTTATGCTTACGAAGAAAATTGCTGAGTTAGTAGAAACTGCGCAGGGCGGAAACGGAATTTTAACTCAGACAGGTGGATACTTACATGATTATGCTGGCAAGATGGGCGAAGCTCATGCAATTACGAACAAACAGGTAGAAGAACTGTGGGCTTTAGTAGAAGCAGATGAGACTGCCGGTAAGTCAAACAGTGAGATGTATGACAGCATGGTTCAGAAATTGGGTGAATATGGCGTATCGGCTGAGAAAGCAACGCAGATCCTTGAGCAATATGGAGCGCAAGCCGGAGTGTCAAGTGCATTTGTTGAAGAAATGACAGGTAAGGTGCAAGCTCTGGGAAAAGGTTTTTCTGAAAGCTCTTCCACAATAGATACATCTTCAATAACTGTGAAAGAATCAATAAAAGGAATCAGAAGTGTACTATATGATCTCAGTGTATCTTCTAGTGAGTATGCAGGAACATACAGAGGTGTTTTAGAAGTATTTAATAATACAAGCGGATCAGCGGCCAATGCGCAGGATGCTTTTAATATTGTCTATAATGCCTTGAAAGAAGCAGGAGTCCCATTGGATGAGCTGAATAAAAAACTGGCACAGGAGTTTCCTTCCGCAGCTCAGGCGACAAAAAGCAGTGTTGATTCTAGTATTGTTGAAGCTCAGAAGACAGTAAGTAGTTCAACTGGAAAAATGAAAACGGATGCGGAGACTAATCTTGCAGGAGTAAAGAAAGCAGCAGAGGATGCTTCTGGAGGTGTGAATACAACCACAGTGACAAACTGGGGGAATTCGGCATCAGAAGTAAAGAAAAATCTGGATAAAATGAAGCAGACTGCCAATTTAAAGCTTGGCGAGATGCAGAAGACTGTGGAGAGCCATTTTTCAGGTCAGTATAACACAATGACTAAGAAATGGGAAAAGGCTTGCGAGAGAATTGGCCAGTTGATAACTCAGATGGTGCGTAGTACAAAGGATAGTTTAAACGGATTTACCAGAAATATGAATACGATTGGAAATGAGATGAGCAATAATCTGATTAATGGGATTTCCGGGGCAGTAACAGGAATCGCAGGGATTCTGAATGAAGTAGTTAGTAAGGTTAACAGCACGATCAGCAATGTTAATTCTTCTCTTTCCGGTATTGAGAAGGCATTTACATTTTCTTACGATGTTACAACCCTGATGGGAAGCGGAGATGGGGTAAATACTCAATGAATTTACCAAGAGTCAATACGGTTCCGTATCTGGCTAAAGGCGCAGTCATCCCACCTCGAAGCGAGTTCCTTGCAGTGTTGGGCGACCAGAAACAGGGTAACAACATCGAGACGCCGGAAGCTCTGCTCAGAAAGATCGTCCGGGAAGAAACAGCAGGACGACAGGCAGGCGGTGGAAGTTACCGGTTTACAGCTCAGATCAACCGCAGGACACTGTTTGACGAGATGATGAAAGAAGCGCAGATGAGACGAGATACAAGCGGCAGAAACCCGTTTGAGATGGCATAGAATAATTCCCTGTCATGCAGAAAGTGTGGCAGGGGAAATACAGGGAGGAATTCAATGCTTACAAGAGAAGCAACTTATGAGGATTATGGATTTTCAGAAGATGAAGATAAGAGATTGGGTGAATTTTGCAAGAATCTTGAGATGCGTGACAAGATATTGCTGTTGCAGTGCGCAGCGGAGGTGTATCCGAACATTATTGACGAATTATACTGCTGTATCGTAATTGGAATGAGCTATGACAAGATGAACAAAAAGAAGTTTGTTGCGCTTGATCGTAAAGATTTTTATGCGTACCGGAAGAAAACGTTGGCTGTGTTCCGGGCGGCATTACAGGCATGTAATAGATATCCATTTTAAAGGTTAGAGTAGAACCTGTCAAAACCGTCTGTTTTTATGTATTGGAAAATATCATTGATTAGTTAGGGGTGATTATTATGGCAAAAGGTGTATCAGCAGAAGCGCGCGAGGACATCTTAGTACAGGCATTTTTAACGTGTCCAAATATAAGTGAGATATCTAAAAAGACGAAAATTCCCAGACCTACAATTTATACTGTGATTCATTCAGACAGCTTCCAGCGTAAGTATTCTGAGGCAAGAAACGAGGCCGTAACAGGAGCGATTGCATACCTGCAGGGAAAACTTGGAGAATGTGCAGCAGTGTTGGTCAATACGGCTATTGATACGGAAGTACCGGCACAGATCAGAGTGAACGCAGCTAATGCGGCATTGTCTCAGTGTTCTCAGTGGACAAAAAATGTAGATATGATTGAACGTCTGGAAACTATGGAAGAATTGATGTCACGTGTAGAACAAGAACAGAAATCACAGAAGAGGGGTAAATGATAGATTTATGAATCGGACGGGTTTAATCTGATAGGAAGGAGCATTAAATGCCGAGAAGAAATAAGCGTGTAACGATAAGAGCTACGAGTGTGCCGGAGCTGCATCAGTGGTTGAGAGCTTGCAAAAGGGAAAATGCCAGAAAGAAATCACAGGGCCATAATGGTACGAAGAAACAGGCAAAGGATTTACATATTTAAAGGCGGTGGTGGATTATGGGAAGTCCGTTGATTAAAAGGCTTGATGCTTTATACCAAAGAGCTCAGATGGTAATGGCAGTTCAGGCAGATCATGCTCCGTTTGTGTCCATAGCTCCATGGAGTTTTATAAAAGATGAATGTATCGTGAAATATTATCCAGAGGGACATTATCAGAAACCAGAGCAGATAACAACTACACTTCATGATGCATTAATGATAGCTCAATATTATTACGAATGTGGGTTGTATGTTCAATTTACAATGAGCCTGTGCATAGAATGGTTGTTCCTGTTTGTCCGTGATGATCCCCGGTATTCTCCGCCACAACAGAAGTCATGGTATACCAAGTGCACAGAAGAATATCCAGAAATAACAGCCATGTTGGAGAGTGAACAGAGATCTGAAATTATTGGAACATTGCGAAGAATGCCTCAGAATTTTCTTTTTAAGGGATTACCTGATGATATTAAAGATGATTACAAATTGATGGATTTTTAGACAAAAAATGACGGGAGTATGGGAATTCGTTGACACGATTACGCGCGCGAAGGAATTTTGTAACACGATAACGCGCGCGAAAATATTCGGAGATTTCGGAGTCCCTAAAAGAGTAAAATGCGTTAGAACGAAGCCTGAGCGAACCCCGAAAAATAAGACTGTAAATATTATCGAACAAAACAAAAAGGAGATTTTTATGGATAGCTGTAACGAAAATGTAATTGAGTTTATGACCAATGATACCAGAGCAACCTTATCATTCTCACAGGGTCGGTATAAGTCTGTGATCCGTAAGCTAGCAGAGAAGCACCCAGAAGATTGTCAGATTATTGCGGATAACGAGGACGGAAGCATTTGTGCTCATGTTCCGGTATCCTGCTTCGGATTTCTCCGCCAAGGCAGTATACAGAGGAGCAGCGGCAGCAGATGGGGGAAAGACTGAGACAGAACAGATCTGAAAATACAGCAACACAAGGATAAAACAGGGCAAGAAACGATTGAAAAGTGCTTGAGGTAAAGTTGCAAGGGAGAGCAAATAAAAAGGCTAAATGAGCCGATAAAACAGTAGAAGCGGTGATGCTGGTAGTTAATAAAAATCCTGCTGCCGAACCTACGGTTCAAGGAGTTTTTCACTATTTTAAGGAGTGTTGTTGAGAATGAAGCCGTGAGGAAGCCGTGAAGAATGGTAAAAAAGGCGGCGAGAACCGGGAGTGCTTGAACTGTCGATTAACAGTCGATATATTTGATCGAAGCGGCGAGGAAGCGGTGAGAAATTAATAAATTAATGGAAAAAGTTGGTATTTTCGGATATAGCTAAAGAAAGGCGTACAGTATGAATGAACTTGTTTATTTAAAGAATGATGAAGCAGTATGTGACAGCTTGCAGGTAGCTGAGAAGTTTGGAAAAGAACATAAAAATGTTTTGCAGAGTATTGATAATCTCATTGCTGAAAATTCAGCTGTGAAAATAATGTTTAAGATTTCTTCTTACAAATCTGGTAACGGGCAATCATATAGAAAATTTTATATGAATCGTGATGGTTTTTCTCTTTTAGCAATGGGGTTTACTGGGAGAGAAGCCCTCGAATGGAAATTGCAGTATATCCGGGCATTTAATCAGATGGAGAACTTTATCCGTGAGAAATCTACTCAAATGTGGGTTGAAACCCGAAAAGCAGGAAAGCTTACTCGAAAAGCAGAAACCGATACAATCCAGAAACTTGTTGAGTATGCAAAGGGACAGGGCAGCAGCCATGCAGAAATGCTTTATATGACTTATTCCAGACTGGCAAATAAAATGGCTGGAATCAATAAAAGGGACGAAGCTACGGTGATGCAGCTTAATAACCTGTCTTTAATGGAAAATATCATTTTGCATGAGGTTGATCTGGGAATTATGCGAGGGAAACATTATCAGGAGATATACAGGGATTGTAAGAAACGACTTGAAGCGGTGAAAGATTTGGCATACCTCGAGGCGGTATAAGAAGAAAATGGGGATAGTAAGAGATATGGGTGATTTGCAACGGGAAATTGACAAATCCCGGAAGCTGGCATATAATATACTTATCAAGACAGCCAGTAAGGGAAGTCAAGGTTCCCCGTCCTGGCAAGATATATGTTTAAGACGTAGCCGCCTATTCTTTACCAGAGAGCAGGGCGGCTATTTCTTATGTGTGTATGTAAGGATAGATACAATTAAGCTGGCTGTCGTCAGAATGATCATAAAAATCTCATAATCGCTCATAAGCATTCCCTCCTGTCAAGGCTCAGGATCAGGGAACCACAGCCGCTCTACTGGCTGCCTGGATAAATATACTATTTCTTTGAATTAAGGATTCTACTTAATGTTTTCCCGTTTCATTCGTTCATCAACTGCTTTTTTGATATAGCCGTTTACGGATTCCCCGGAGGCTTCTGCTGCTTGCATGATAATTTCTTTTTGGCCTTTAGGAAAAGTTACATTAATGCGATCATAATTGTTTTTCACATATTTATTTACAGCTTTTTGTTGAGCCTTACTTACTTTGTTTTCCTCTGGCATATTGGCACCTGCTTTCTTAGTGATAATAGGGGAGGGTAAATATAGATACACCTTTTCCACTATACATGAAGTATACCACAAAAATCTATTGATGTAAATATATAAAATGCATAAATATATTGGTGTAAATATAGCAAAAATGTCAATAGACTATTGGTGTAAATAGATATATAATATAATCAGTTCAAGGGAACAGACAACAGCCGGGAGAGCCGAAAGCCCCCAATACTTCAAGCCATATACCTGTGAGAATCGCAATAGGGCATATCAATAGTCAGGAAGATGCTTGAAGGACTGAGAAACCTTGAAAAGCAAAGGAGGAAAGCATAATGAAGTACAATCTCAGCAAAATCATGTTGAAAGCATGGAAGATCTACCGTAAGACAAAAGGTATCAGCTTTGGGGAATCCCTTCACAGAGCATGGTTATCTGCAAAGGCTGAGGAAATCAACGCAAAGAGAATCGAGACAGCGAAACAGGCAGCAGGAATCACAGAGGAAACCAATACCTTTACTAAGTGGAAAGAGCTTGGTTATAAGGTACAGCATGGAGCATCAGCATTATTCGGATGTTCTCTGATTTGGGGAAGCAGAGGAGACGGGGCAACATACAAAGCCAGTTTCTTTGGAAAGTCTCAGGTAGAAGTAATTTAATAAAAAGCCCTTACCAGAGCGGCAACTCTGATAAAGGCAAAGTAACCCGACAAACGATCAAAATTGAGGGGCTGTGCGTATTATAACATACTCATTCCCCTCAGACAACAAAAGAAAGGAACGAAAGTATGATATCAGTAATGGACGTTCTTGTAATTTTTTTGAGTGGATTTATATCTGCTAAAGTATGTGATTATGTACACGAATTAGAACGAGAGGAGAATGAAGCATGAGTAAAGAAAAAACATTAAGAACATTAGAAGAAACAGAAGTGATGCAGGCCACAGGTGTTCCGGCACAGGAGACAGAAGAAGTAAGCACAGCTCTTGCAACAGAGATTATCGCAGATCTCAAGAAACAGCTGGAGGAAGCAAAGGAAGAAGCGAAAGAGTGGGAAGAAAGTTGGAATATGTGTCGTGAGCAGGTTCGAGCATTGTCCAGGCAGTCAGATATTATTAGTATGGTGTTAAAGATGGATGATGTAGAACTATTAGATTTAGCTTTTGGATTTGTTAGAGGATGTTATAACCAGCAGATTAAAAAGGAACAGGAGGCAGAAAACAATGGAGAAATGTAATTTAACTCAGGTTCCTTGCAGAAAGGCAATTATGGACGTTGTCCAGGCTAACAAAGATAGAAGATCATTACAGCATACCTATGAGCTGGCAGAACTCTTTCGGATAGCTTGTTCCGGCAATGAAGCATTTATGGAATTATCAGAGGAAGATCAGGAGCGTTTCTGGCTGATTACAGATGCTTTAATGATGAATGATCCGGAAGACCTCAAGAGGGTACATAACCTTGCAAATTATTTGATGGTAAAGCGAATAAAGGACAATGCAAAAGTGGCGGAGGCATAACATGGACTACAAAAAGCAGATAATTGAGATGCTGGAGAAGATAGATAACATTTATTGGCTAAGGTCAATCTATGTATTCATGAAAACGCTGATAGGATAGTGGTACGGAGGTATAGCATGGATTATAAAAAAGAAATTGGAAATCTCTTGAATGAAATCCAGAGCGAGAAATTTCTGAAATTTTTGTATAACGTAATTGTCTCATTTAAGAAGCAGTGGGGGTACTAATATGGATTACAAGAAAGAAACTATTGAGATATTACAGAAGGTAAATGATGATAGCCTGCTTGAATTCTTCTATAGATTCATTGCCAGAGTAATAAAAAATAGAGGATATTAATATGGACTATAAAAAGAAACTCATAGAGCTGTTAGAGAAAGCAGATCATGACCAAACATATACAATTTTCAGATTTGTTTGTAGCTTTCTGGGAATTAAATAAGACAATCAGGGGCGGCGGACTGCTGCCCTATTGCCAATAGAAAGACAGGTGATATAATGGCAAGAATACCATCAGGAATGCGAAAAAAAGAAAATGGTTTATTCGAAAAGCGTTTTACCGTGGAGGGCAAGAGATACAGTGCCTATGGTCGTAGCACAAAGGAATGTGCGGAGAATGAGCTCAGGATCCGTGAGGAAATTAAGGCAGGTCTGTATAATTCCAACAAAAATATAACACTGGACGCATATTTTGATGAATGGGAGAAGTCCCGGAGAGGAACAATCAAGGACAGCAGCATTAAAATAAACCGGTCGAAGTACAATAACCATATCAGACCAGTACTGGGAAAAATTAAGGTTCAGAAAATAGAAAAGCGTGCAGTGGTGAAATTGCAGCAGGATTTATCAAAGAAACTGAGTGCATCCATGACTAATGGTGTTATAGTGCTGCTGAAAACGGTGTTGAACGCGGCTGTTGATGATGAAATCCTTATGAAGAATCCTGCTGCCAGTGTGAAACCATTAAGGAAGGATGACCGGCCGAAAGCGAGTGAGACTATTCACAGAGCATTAACCAGAGAAGAGCAGCAGGCGTTTATGCAAGAAGCCAAGACGGAATGGTTATATGAGTTTTTCTGTTTTTCCTTGTGTACGGGAATGAGACTTAATGAGATCACGGCTTTAAAGTGGCAGGATATAGATTATATCAACAATGTGATCCGGGTAAACAAGACCGTGAGCTGGAAAGAGGGCGGCGGTATTGAGGAGACTTTGCCAAAATCAGATACCAGTAATCGCGATATTCCTATGAATGACACAATAAAAAAAATCTTGCAGATGCAGAAAACCAAAATGTCCATGGTTTACGGGGAAATCCATGCGAGAAAGATGGATAGTAATATCTTTATCGGGAGTAATGGAGCTAAGGCAATAGCATCATCCACGGTATCATCTGCTATAGATAACGTTTTAAAGCGGCTCCGGCAGCAGGATATAGAAATCGAGAGGTTTACGCACCATGCTTTCAGAGATACCTTCGCAACACGGTACATAGAAGAGGGCGGAAACATGCAGACGCTACAGAAAATCTTAGGACATAGCAGCCTGGCCATGACTGCGGACTTATATGCTCATGTTCTTCCGAACACAAAGCAACAGGAAATGCAGCAGATAGAGAATGGATTTATCGGGGTGGCAGTTTTATGACTGCTGCTCCTTTTTTAGAATAAAATGAGCGGATTGGGGTAATAATTGGGGTAAAACGCTGATTGCTTTCGTAAGAATGACTTAAAATCAAGGTTTTTTGTAGTTTCTTAATAAATTTTATAAATTTATTAGAAATTGTACAAATTTCTCTCACATTTATCCTGTATGATATAAACATCTTAAGAGAACAGAAGCTCTTAAGAAAAACTCTTTCCTTTCCCTAAAATATGTATGAAGATAAACCACCGTTCCATTGGCAAGACAGAGCCGACAGGACGGTGGTTTTGCATTGCAGAAAAAAACTGCCGAATGACAGAGGAGATAAAGATTTCCAATGTTTATCGGCAGCGTTTTTTTTGTTGTCTGAGATTTATTGGATATACAGCTTCAGGCACAGCTACGGCCTACGATAGCGGTTAAAGCAGGAATATATTTCCTGGATCCTGGGCATGGCATAACCGCATGGAATATAAGAGCCTTCCGAGAAGAAGGACAATCCCTGCCTTTTCAGCTGAGTATCCAGATAAGTGATGATCTCCGGCAGAGTACGTTTTCCGTCAATGAGATGTTCGCAGGCATATTTCAGAAGCAACGCCAGGGATGCAGTTTGCTCGGAGTCGATCAGCTGCTCCACATAGCGGAGATCCACTTCGGTTTTTCCAAGAGAAAAGCCATCTTTGCCGTGAACCTTGGTTTTCAGTCTTTCCGGCTGTCCGGGACGGCTGTGGCGGGATGGAGCCACTTTGGCCCTGGTCATGATGCGATGGCTTTCCGGAAGGCGGAATGCAGGGGCCTCAATGTCTGAGAGAGGATATTCCTGACAGAGCTTTTTGGTGACTGCTGTGATGTCCACCGGATGATAATTATCCATCTGGATCACAGTATCCGCAATATGGAAAAAAGCTCCGGAGCTTCCGGCAACCAGGATAGTGGAGATCCCTGCCTTTTCATAGAGATCCCGGGCACGTTCCAGAAATGGAGTGATGGGCTCCTTTTCCCGGCAGATCACCCGCTGCATGAAGGAATCACGGACCATAAAGTTGGTGGCAGAGGTATCCTCGTCAAGGAGAAAGACTTTACTTCCGGCCTCCATACTTCCACGATACCGGCAGCCTGTGAAGTGCTGCCGCTGGCATCCTCTGTAGAAAAGCAGAGGGTGTCTTTTTTATTTGGAAGATCGTTGATAAAAAGAGAAATGTCCACATCTTTGATAAAACGGCCGTCCTCAGAGCGAAGCTTCTGAGCAGAAGGATCGATAATGACATACTCCCGGCCATCGCCGGAAATGTGATCATAAATTCCCAGCTCCAGTGCGTTAAGTAAGGTGGATTTGCCATGGTAGCCGCCACCTACGATCAAGGTGATGCCGCAGGGAATGCCCATGCCTGTGATGGTTCCTCTGTGGGGCAGCTTCATGGAAACTCTCAGGCTTTCCGGAGAAACAAAAGGAACAGAGTTTTTCATCGGGCGTGAAGAGATTCCGCTTTCTCTGGGGAGGATAGCGCCGTCACTGACAAAGGCAGCCAGAGAACGCTTTTTCAGTTCCTGACGGATAAATGCCTGATCTTCGGCAAGGCAGATGGCTTTTCTCAGCGCTTCCGGGTCAAGATTTCGGTAAAAAAATGCGTTGTGAACACAGACCGGAAGAAAATCGAAGAGGATTTTTTCCAGTTCGGGGGAGTTGATGGTTCTGCCATTGGCCGGAAAACCGATGAAAAAACGTGCAGTGATGCCTTTTTCCGTTATTTCACAGGCAGTACGTGCAAGAACCTCCTGACCGCAGTGGCTTACTGAGATCAGGCCGCTTTTTCCGGAGCCCTTTGCACGGAAGGTATAACGGTTTACCTGCTGTTCAAACTGGCGGTTCAGAAAGTCTCCCAGTGTGATGCGGGTCAGGGAATCCTTATAATATTCTGCCGGAAATCCGGTGTCGCGGTGGTAGAGCTTTACACTGATGTGAGAGGGAGAGGCAAAAGGATCCCCCTGTACGTGGTCAATGGACAAAATATAACGGTCAAACTGGTATGCACCCCGCAGAGACTTGTATGCAGGATAGCTTTTGCGGTTGATGCTGTGAAGAAGCTCTTTTAACTGAGCAGATGATTGCATGTTGTTTCCTCCTTTGCCCTGTTGGAGCATACAGGTAAAGTCTACGGTGAAACAGAAAGCTTTCCGTGTGTGAGATACCTGAAAATTTTGGATACAGGGCCAATTCTTAAGAACTACTATAACGAATCATAAAGATTTTGTAAAGAATGGGAATTGCGGTGGAAATTCGTAAATGTTTGACCTATAATAGTAGACAGATTGCAGATAATATGATGAGAAACGGCAGCTGCCGGAAGCTATAAAGAAAGGTGGACCACTAAAATGGAAAGAAGAAATGCGTGGCTTTCTTATAAGGAAGCAGAAGAGACAGAAATGGAGAAGCTTGCGAAGGCTTACAGAGAATTTTTGGATAAAGGAAAAACAGAACGTGAATGTGTTGCAGAAATCGTGAAGGAAGCAGAGGCTGCCGGATATGAATCTCTTGAGTCGAAGCTTGAAAAAGGCGAGAAGATTAAGGCCGGTGACAAGGTTTATGCGGTAGGGATGAAGAAGATCGTTGCTCTGTTTCATGTAGGAACGGAAGAGCTTTCCGGAGGTATGAGCATTCTCTGTGCACATATCGATTCTCCGCGACTGGATGTCAAGCAGAATCCTCTGTACGAGGATACGGATCTGGCTTATCTGGATACCCATTATTATGGTGGTGTAAAGAAATACCAGTGGGTGACATTGCCTCTTGCCATGCATGGTGTTGTTGCAAAAAAGGACGGAAGCATTGTGGAGATCAGCATTGGTGAGGATGCGGAAGATCCGGTACTTTACATCACAGATCTTCTGATCCATCTTTCCGGAAAACAGCTCCAGAAAAAGGCAGCAGAGGTTATTGAGGGTGAGATGCTGGATATCCTGATCGGCAGCAGACCTCTTGCAGAGCTTCCGGATGATTCCAAAAAGGATGCGGTAAAACAGAATGTGCTGAAGATTTTAAATGAGAAGTATGGTATTGAGGAAGAGGACTTTCTTTCAGCAGAGCTGGAGATCGTTCCGGCAGGAAAGGCAAGAGACTGTGGACTTGACCGCAGCATGATCGCAGCATATGGACAGGATGACCGTGTATGCGCTTACACATCCCTTGCGGCAATGCTGGAGATGGAGGAGACACCGAAGCGTACCGGCTGCTGTCTCCTTGTAGATAAGGAAGAGATCGGAAGCGTTGGTGCCACAGGCATGCAGTCTAGATTTTTTGAGAACAGCGTGGCAGAGCTTCTGGACGGAGTGGGCTGCTATTCCGAGCTTGCATTAAGAAGAGCTCTCCGTAATTCCAGCATGCTTTCTTCCGATGTAAGTGCCGGCTATGATCCAGCCTATGGTGAGGCTTTTGAGAAAAAGAATGCAGCATATCTTGGACGCGGTATTGTTCTTAACAAGTTCACCGGGGCAAGAGGAAAATCCGGTTCCAACGATGCCAATGCAGAGTACGTTGCAAGAGTTCGCAGGATTTTTGATGATCACAATGTTGCTTTCCAGACAGCAGAGCTTGGAAAGGTTGATTTTGGCGGAGGCGGAACCATCGCTTATATTGCGGCGCTTTACGGAATGGAGGTTATCGACAGTGGCGTGGCAGTGCTGAGTATGCATGCTCCGTGGGAGGTTACCAGCAAGGCGGATGTATATGAGGCATACAAGGCATATAAGGCGTTTTTACTTGATGCATAAACAGATGTATAAATGTGCGTCAGTTCTGAAGACATTCAGGTGATCTTTTCGTTACAGATCAATGAGCGGGGTTTTCCCGGAAATGACAGAGCAGTCTGCCTGCTGCTGTTTTGGCTTGGAGCGTTCCGACGAGAAACAGCAGTATCCCCTGCAGACTTCGCTCTGTATTTTTAACCTGATCAGGGAAGCTCTCTGTTTCAATGGCAAAAAGCAATAAGCAGAGGAGGGGCTTGCCTGGGACTGATTTACTTTACAAGGAGTAATTTTATTATGGAAGATGCATTGGTACGGGTAGTAGATCTGTGCAAGGTTTACAATCCCGGAGAAAATGAGGTGCGGGCGCTGGATCATGTGGACCTGGAGATCCATAAGGGTGAATTTGTGGCTATTATCGGACAGTCCGGTTCCGGAAAATCCACCTTTATGAATATGCTGGGCTGTCTGGATGTCCCCACCTCCGGGAAATATTATCTGAATGGAACAGATGTATCCACAATGAAGGATAATGATCTCTCGGTGGTACGAAATAAGGAGATCGGTTTTATCTTTCAGGGCTTTAATCTGATCGCAAATCTTACGGCGCTGGAAAACGTGGAGCTTCCTCTGATCTATCGTGGGATCGACCGGAAAACAAGAAGAAAGCTTGCTGTGGAATCTCTTAAAAAAGTCGGACTTGAGAAACGTATGGATCATAAGCCAAACGAAATGTCAGGGGGACAGCAGCAGCGTGTGGCTATTGCCAGAGCTATCGCAGCCAAGCCGCCGGTGATCCTGGCAGATGAACCAACGGGAAATCTGGACTCTGCATCCAGCAGGGAAATTATGGAAATCCTGAAGGGAATGCACAGATCAGGAGAGACCTTGATCCTGATCACTCATGATAATGGGATCGCGGCTCAGGCCAGACGTGTGGTCCGGATCATGGATGGAAAGATTGAATCAGATACGATCAATGAGGAATTTGTCGAGGAGGCTTAAGAAATGAAAAAAGGGAAAAAGATTGTGATCGGTGTGGCAGCAGTGGTTGTTGTGGCAGGCGGTATTTATGCGGCATCAGGTGCAGGCCGCGGGGGATCACAGATTCCGCAGGTTGCTGTTACCAAAGCGGAGACAAGAGATGTGGAGGAGATCGTAGATGCAACCGGAACCGTTGTCAGTGATGAGCAGAAGACCTTTTATTCTCCTGTGAACGCACAGATCAAAAGCGTATCCTTCGCAGAAGGCGATACGGTTTCAAAGGGAACGAAGCTGATAGAGTTTGAAGTGAAGGATCTGGAGAGGGATAATCAGAAAGCAGAGCTGAATGTACAGTCCGGACAGTATGATTATAAAAATTCCATCAATAAATCCAATGAGGCCCAGAAGAAGCAGGACAGTGCAAAAGCAAAGGTTTCCAGTCTGGAACAGCAGGTAAGGGAGCAGCAGAATTATCTGGCTTCCCTGAGATCACAGCTGGCGTCTGTACAGGCTCAGGCTGCGGCAGATGCGCAGGCACAGGCCCAGGCGGAGACCCAGGCAAAGGCAGAGGCCCAGGCTGCCAGGGATGCAGAGGCTCAGAGAGCGTATTCGGAGGCTCTGGCTACATATCAGAATGAGACACTTCCGCAGTACCAGCAGGAGCTGGGACAGCTGAATTCCGATTATGTAACGGCACAGAATGCTTATAATCAGGCAGATACCAGGTATCAGATGGCTTTTGCACAGTGGCAGGCAGAGCAGAGCGATGAGAATGCCCAGGCGCTAGATGAAGCGGAAGCAGCAAGAAGTCAGGCAGAGATCGCCTGCCAGGAAGCAAAGGAAGCTTATGAGGATAAGAAGGCCAGCCAGCCGAAAATGCCGGAGTATTCCGATTACAGCAGTAGTGCAGCCGGTGATTTTGTTACCGATGGAGCTTCAGAGGAAACACCGGGGCTGACAGATCATGCATCTGCGGATGCTTCTTCTGCAGGAAGTACAGTGGATACTTCTGCCATTGAGAATGCGATCGAACAGGCAACCTCTGATCTGGCGGATCTGCAGTCGGACCTTGCTTCCCAGAAATCCATTGCAGAGGCGGATTCTGCCAGCCTTACAGAAGAAGAGAAAGAAAAAATGCGTGTCAGCAACAATCTTACTGAGCTGGATGCAAAATCTGCGAAAGACTGGTAGAAGAAGGAAAGAAAGGCATTTCGGCGGATTTTAACGGCGTCATTTTCAAATCAGCAGTCCAGCAGGGCGCAGCGGCAACACAGGGAATGGAGCTTTTTACCCTGCAGAATACAGATAAGGTCAGCGTTGATATCAATGTGTCCAAGTATGACTACGATAAGGTAAAGGAAGGCCAGAATGCGGACATCACCATTGGGGACAGGAAATATACCGGCAAGGTGACTAAGATCAGTCACATTGCGACAACCAACGAAAAGGGCTCCACACTGATCTCTGCCACAGTGAGCATCGACAAGCCAGACAAGGATATTTTTCTGGGAGTAGATGCGAAGGTAAAGATCTATGCAGAAAAGGCAGAGGATGTGGTAACGCTTCCGGCTGGAGTGGTAAATATCGGCAAGGATGGTTCCTTCTGTTATGTGCTGAAGGATGGTGTGATCACAAAACAGGATATCACTACAGGAATCAGTTCCGAAGATTCTGTTGAGATCACAGATGGAATTAAAGCCGGAGATGAGGTCATCGAGGATCTGGGCTCCCTGGAAGAGGGAATGAAGGCAGAGGCAGCAGCGGCAGACAGTGACAGTGCAGCAGAGACAGGGGAGACTGCTAATGAGTAATATTTATGAATATATCAAAATGGCGATCCATAATATCATGGCCAATAAGGAAGATCCTTTCTCACCATGTTAGGATCATCATCGGTATCGCATCTGTGATCGCCATTGTGTCCATCGGTGAGGGTACGAAGAATCAGATGAACAGCGAGATCAATGATATCGGCGGCGGCCAGATCGCTGTTTACTGCAGTGATGATGCCATAGCAGACCAGGTCTGGATCGAGCCGGAGGATATTGATGCAGTCCGGGAGCTGGATGGCGTGGAAGGTGTTAATGTTTCAGATTCCTATACAGGCGAGACCGTAACCGGAAAGGGTGATTTTAATCTTACAGTGACCGGGGAGCCCAGGATGCCAAGCTGGTGGACAATGCTTCTGTGAAGTACGGAAGCTATTTCGGGCAGAAGGAGGTCGAAGAGGGAAAAAACGTCTGCGTGATCTCCGATGCCGATGCGAAGAGGCTTTTCGGAACGGATGATGTAGTGGGAATGACACTGGACATCACCTGCTATGATCTGACCAAGACATTCCGCATCTGCGGAGTTACCACACAGAAAGAGAACGGAACCTTTGTCAGCTATACTTACGATGGAATGCCGGTGACCATAAATGTGCCTTATACGGCCATGGACGACTTTACCGGAAGCAGCGGAGAATTTTATCAGATCATAGTTCAGGCGGATAAGAGTCTGGATTCCCAGGCGGTCGCAGATAAGATCATAAATCTTCTTGAGAGACGTCACCAGTGTGCCGGAGATGAATATTTCCAGGTACAGAGCTTCCAGGATGTCATGAAATCCATGAACCAGATGCTTGGCATGGTCACAGCGTTTATCTCTTTTGTTGCAGGAATTTCTCTTCTGGTAGGTGGTATCGGTGTTATGAACATCATGCTGGTGTCCGTCACAGAGCGTACCAGGGAGATCGGTATCCGGAAATCCCTTGGAGCAAAAACCTCGTCTATTATGTTACAGTTCCTTGCGGAGGCGGCGATCCTGACGATCATAGGCGGGCTGATCGGTATTGTGCTGGGGATTGCAGGCGGCTATGTGATCTGTGCGGTGATCAGCAGCAGTATGGGAATGACCATCACACCTGGAATCAGTGCGGGAACCATCCTGGCGGCTACGCTGTTCTCCTGTGCAGTAGGTGTGTTCTTCGGAATCTATCCGGCGAAAAAGGCAGCGAAACTGAGCCCGATCGAGGCACTTAGACGGAATTAAAAAACTGTTGCTTTTGCATCAAAAATAGCAATAAAAAATATTTTTAAAAAAAATCAAAAAAAAGTTTCAAAAAACCCTTGACATTTTATAGGTCTTAGAGTATCATACATATTGTTGCAGCGGTGATACGAAATATCACAAAGGAAAACCAACAAAGATGTGCGTTTAGCTCAGCTGGATAGAGCGTTTGGCTACGGACCAAAAGGTCGGGGGTTCGAATCCTCTAACGCACGCTAATTTAAGAAGCCGGAAACCTTGAAAAATCAATGGTTTCCGGCTTTTTTTTCGTTTTCAGGTTTGTGTAAAAACCTGTGACTTATCTATTTCGGGGATGTTTAAGATTAATTTTTACACCTATGATGGTAATTTAGAAAAACAATCCGCAGTATTTGAAATCAATGTATAAATATTTGTAAGCTAAGGGGCTATCTATTTTCCGACAGCCCCATTTTAAAATATATTGCATCCCGTTTTACGGTCGACGAACGGAGTTTTTGCGGAGCTTTTTGGCTTCATAAAGGTCTTTATCAGCGTGTTCGATGATTGCAGGAATATCTGTTTCCGGGCTTGGCTTGAATTCGGTGATTCCAAGAGAAACCTCCACGAGAAATGGTTTGCCGGATTCTGCATTAAAAGCAGCACATGCATCCCGGACTCGTTTGCGGAAAATATTCTGGAAATTTTTTTCCTGACAGTTAAGGAGGATCAGGAATTCATCACCGCCAGTGCGGGCAACGACGTCCTGGCTGCGGAGACAGCCGTTAAAAATATTAGCGACACTTCGCAGGGCAAAATTGCCTGCCGGATGTCCCCACGTATCATTGATTTCTTTAAGGTGATCCAGATCAGCGCAGATAATATAGCGCGCTGATGTTCGCTTTTGCTGCAAAAATTCTTGATCTGTTCAGTGAAACCTCTTAAGTTAAGAAGTCCTGTCAGTTCATCATATTTGGAGATTAATCCAAGTTCCCGGTTACGTTCACGGACAAGCTCAAGATCCCTGGACATTTCCTGACGACGGAGAACTTCTACTTTACTGATTTCAAGATAATGAAGAGAAAGGCCAATCTGCAGGCTTATCACATAGAAGAACGGAAATTCTTCCGGTTGGATATCGCATGCAAGAAGACCATACTGCTTTTCTCCGGAGAAGAGCAGAAATACCATAAACTGGTGACGGTCGTTATCTGCCATTAACTGGCAGATGCCATTTTCAGCGTTTACAGGCTGGCGGTCATAAAGATGAAAAGTAGCTGTTTCTTCGTCTCGATAATAGGCAGCAAGCCGAAGATTTTGTGGACATATCCATTCATCATTCTGATGATAGATGACTGGTTCATCCAGAAGAAAGAGGTAAGTACATTTGGTTCGAAGCTCACGCATGTTTTCCATTGCTGACAGAAGAAAAGCATATTCATCATCCATACAGTCATTCAGATTTCTGGCTAAGGAAGGAATAAACCAGGATTTTCTCTGAAAGTTGATCAGTTCAAGTTTCATATTTGTGATTGTGCGATTTAACTTATGAATCTGTTCAGTAAGGTTTACAGGAGTACTGCGGATTTCCGGAATTTTCTCCTGACATCCACAGGATTCTCTGACACATAGAGAAACAGGAACTCTTCGGGACAAAACTTCCCTGCCATCCAGTTTGGCTATCAGATCATAGACAGCCATTTTTCCCATCAGGACGCCATCCTGCTGAACGGTTGTAAGAGGAGGCTCCATACCGGAAGCGCGCTCGCAGTCATCAAAACCAGTAATGAGGATATCCTTGCCAACTTCAAGACCACATTGTTCACACACGCGGTATCCGGAAAATGCCATTTCATCATTTGCAAATACGATGGCCTGTGCATCCGGATTATCATCCAGAAGGTGCTGAACCTGGCGGTCAACAAATTCAGAGTAGTCACCCTGTGCGATCATCTGTGGAGTGACCGGCAGATTGTGCGCAGCCATTCTTTCAAGATATGTGTTTTTGCGTTCATTTGCATCAGTATTCTGAGAAGGACCCGCTACAAAAAGAATTTTTCGACAATGATGCTCATTGATCAGATGCTCCATGACCATGTGGATTCCGTTTTTGTTGTCACAGATCAGGGAATGACAGTTTGGAGAATGAACAATCTCTGTAAGAAATACTGTAGGAATCGAATTAAATTTCAATGCAAATCTTTCCGCAGTTTCATTCTTTAATTGAAGCCCAAGAGTTCCGTAGTTGATGATCAATCCGTCAAGACCACCGATAAGACTGTAATCGTGGATAGTTTTGAATTGATAATCAAAAGAATCTTTGTGAGTTCCACCTAGCAGATCTTCAAAGAAATCTTTGGTCTGTGTTCCGAGAAAAAAACACACATTAACATTTAATTCTCTGGCAGCTTCGGTAATGCCGCGGATATGTTCTTTGGGAAAATAAGTATGCACGCCACCAATAAGAATGCCGATATTGTAGCGATCAGATTTTTTTCATTTTTTTTTTAGACCTCCATATGCAAGTGAACAAGTTATTTTTTGTATATTATACCAATAATATATCATTAATACAAAAAAATACATATGAAAAATCCACAAAATAAAGCACAAAAAAAGGAAGAACAGCGTTGAGTTCTTCCTTTTTCGAAACATACCTGATTCTATTAAATTGCGTCCAGTGCCTGAGCGATATCTGCGTCGTGCGCCTGGCGGCGCACGTTTCTTTTATAGGAAAGACAGCCTGCGGCGTTCTCCTAAATAAAAAAAATGCCCGCACGGAGGCGGGCACAACGACAAGACGCTTCTTGGATTAGAAGATATAAAAGCCTTCCTCTCCAAAATCGTCATCAAGTTCGTCATCATTTAGACTTATTCATTTTGAAGAACATACGTGAGACGACACTGGTAACAGTGAAAGAGGCAGTCGAGCAGAGTACGGTCTTCAAGAAAAAAGTCACGAAGGTTTTTATCAATAGTAAAAACACAATGGCGGTGCTAGACATTAACAAGTTTAAAAGACATGGAAGTAGTGCGTTCCATGGAATACTTATTTCCGCAGGTAGGGCAGAAACAGCTTCCCGCAACTGGTTGATGTAGATAACCTGCAGGCGGTACATTTTGGGAACATTGACCAGTGGCTTGAAGAGAGATAAAAGGAAAGTGATTTTGAAAAAGTAAAAGTGATAAAAAAATTCTTCTATTGTTATTGTATGGAAATGAGATTGCAGAGCTTGCTTGAGCGTGGTAAAATATATAATCATATCTGTATTGAATAAAATCTGAAATTGAGTTACTTAAAAAGTGACGTTGATAAAAATCCAAAAGAGAGTAAAGAATGAATGAAATAGGATATCATGGAACCTGTTCAAAACACAAAGACAGTATAGAAAGCAATGGATTTGATCCTGCGAAATGTAACTATCGTGCTGATCATTGGTTGGGACAGGGAGTATATTTTTTTGACGATTATGAGAAAGCATTATGGTGGTCTGCAACAGCTGTTTTACATAATAACGATTTTGGAAGAGTGATTTTTAGGGCGACTATAGAAGCACCGGATGAAGAAGTATTGGATTTGGATGATAATAAACAACTGGATGCATTTTTCGCTGAGATTATCCAATGCATAGATGAAATTAAAAAAAATTGTTCTGGAAATATGCCTGTATTTGATGATAAAAATTTTCGTGCTCTTTTCTTTGATTATTATAAGCAAAAAAAAGAATATCGCTGTTATTACCAGAACATTTCAGAAAGATTATGCAGGTTATACAATGCGAAGAAACAAAAAGGATAAAGAATTACAGAAGAAAATAGTGAATATTACAGGCCTTGGATTTAATGAACGTCAAATTTGTGTTTCAAAAAAAGAATGTATTAAATCAACAAAACTAATATATAATGAAGAAGAAGAGGTGATTTAATGTTAGATAAAGAATTGTTCTTTTCATTGTGCGAGAAGTATAATGTTGAATTGAGTAAAACTGCTAAAACTCCTATGATAAGAGATGCAGAGGGAGTGCATGCAATTACAGAGGAAGATGTAAAACAGATTTTGACGCCGCCTCAGAAGTATTTTGATTATTCGAATAACAACATTAATACAAGTAATGTAAAGCCAGAGTTTGATTTTATGGATGATTACGCAACTGCATGCTAGGAGAAAAAATATGGAAGTCAGATCTAAATATGAAAGTGCTCTTATTTTAGACAAAATTGAAATTATAGAAAGTAGCTTTAGAAAAAAAGATGGATCGTTAGATGATCTGGAATTAGGAGTTCAGGTTGATCATAGTCTGAATAAAATCGGTGATGATAAGTTTGAACTTATTCTTACAACTAAAGTTGCAGATCAAGATGAAAAAGTATGTGTTTGGGTAAAAGGAAGAGCAATATTCAATACTCAGCAGGAAAACATGAGTATTCTTGAAAGAAATGCTATTGCTATTCTGTTCCCATATATTAGAAGCTATATTTCTACCATAACAACTCAGCCGGGAATGGCACCTATTTTATTACCGGCAATGAATATTGTTGCGATGCTGAATGATCAAAAGAAAAATTAACATAAATGCTGTTGACATCAGTATATGGATTATAGTACTCTTAAAAAAGAAAGAAACGGGTTTGTTACCGTACGGCTACTGCTGGGTGGGGTGCTCGTTTCTTTTTTTATAAAAAATATAGTTGTTGACCTGAAAACTGCATGCTACATAAATTTATAGATATTTATAATCAGAAATGAAGCACTTGTGCATGTGTTATTTATTACTGTTAATCTTACGGAGTGATATCAGGTGAAAGTAAGTAAATTGTGTTGACACTGACATTTGGCAGAGTAGAATAAAAAAACAGAAAAGGAAAATTTTGTAAAGCTGTTTGTTTGATACAAGCAGTTTTTTTTACAGAAAAAGTGAACAATAATGAAAGGACAAAACACCTGAAATACAGGTGAATCTATCAGGAGGAAAAAACAATGCCAGGATATCTGATCAAAGATACAACAAAAGAAGAACGTAAACAGATCGTAGAGGAATCTCTGGGAAATATCTCCGCAAACTGTGATGGTTGTATGGCGAGACTTGCGGATATGTATCAGGATTATATTGATGGAAAAAAAGAGATCCGTGAGATCAATATGGAGTTCAATGCCAGATATGTCCGTGGAGATATGGATAAAGAGGAAAAAAGAAGCTGTCCGATGTAGAGGAGTAAAACAACATGATAAAACTGATCGCAACAGACGTAGACGGAACTCTTGTAAAAGACGGGACCATGACTATCAATCCGGAATATATGACAGTGATCCGGAAGCTGACTGAGCTGGGAATTACCTTTGTGGTGTGTTCTGGGCGGCAGTATGACAGTGAGAGGAAGCTGTTTGAGCCGGTGAAGGATCTGGTGTATTTTGTGTCAGATGGCGGTACGGTGATCCGGAAGAATGATAAGATCCTGAAGGTACATACACTTCCGGATGAGGTCTGGAAACGCATGCATCATATGGTGAAAGAAAAAATGCTGGAATGTGACTGTTTTATTGCCACACCGGAGTGCTGCTATGCGGAGAATGAGAATGGAAGGATGTTCCGGTGGCTGCGGGATTCCTATGGTTATGATATGAGAAAAGTGGATGATCTTTCTTCTCTTCAGGGAAAACAGGTGCTGAAATTCTCTGTTTATCACCCGGAACGGTGCGAGGAGCTTTGTGCACCGTATTTTACACCGGCATGGAGGGATAAGGTAACACTGGCGGCTGCCGGAAAAGAATGGATGGACAGTACTCCGCCGGAGGGCGAAAAAAGTACAGCTGTCGAATTTATCCAGAAACAGTTAGGAATTTCTCCGGAGGAAACCTGTACATTTGGAGATAACCTCAACGATATCGCCATGCTTCAGAAAGCGGGAAGGAGCTATGCGGTAGCCAATGCCAGAGCGGAAGTGCAGGCAGCAGCCAGGGAAGTATGTCCGTCATACAGTGAAGACGGAGTCTTACAGATTCTGAAGGGGATTGTTTCTGAAAGCAGAAAATAATAAAGATACATAAAATATGTGCTTTCGATAAAGAAAAGTCACCGGCCAGGGGTTGACTTTTAAAAACAATTCTGTTAAATTGAAAAAAATTGAAAATTTTAATTCCATGAGGGAGTAGTTCGCACGTAAGTGTGATTTGTCAACAGACCCGGTTTTTTCTGAAAAACCTGGCAAATCTTAAAGAATGAGACTCATGTATGCTTTGTTATATTTTATTGCAGCAGGGCATACATGGGTCTTTTTTATGTAACAAAAGAATGCCGGAAAGAATTTTTTCAGCAGGGCGGGCGACAATGAATCTCCGGGTTATGGGAAATAAAAAAAGAAAGTGAGAAGAAAAATGGAAAATCTGGTAAACAGTTCACCGCTGATCCTTGTGTTAGTTTTTCTTGTGATCGGCTTTGTGTTCCTGATGAAGGGTGCGGATTTCTTTGTAGAAGGAAGTTCCAGTATCGCAAAAAGGCTGAAGGTGCCGCCGATCATCATCGGCCTTACTATTGTGGCAATGGGAACATCATTGCCGGAAACTGCAGTCAGCGTTACAGCGTCACTGGTCAATAACAATGAGCTTGCGGTCAGCAATGTGGTAGGTTCCAATATTTTTAACCTGATGGTGGTTGTTGGAGTCTGTTCCATCCTGACACCGATCCTGGTACAGAAGGAAACCATCCGGAGGGATATTCCGTTTTCCATGATCTGTGCGCTCCTTCTTCTGGGGCTGGGGATCCTGGCAGCAGGAGATACGATCGGAATGAGACTTGGTCATCTGGATGGAATGATCCTGCTGGGATTTTTTGCAGGCTATATTGTGGTAATGATCCAAAGTGCCATGAAGGCCAGGGCAGCAGGAAAAAATGTGGACATGGAAGGAATGGAAGAGCTGGAAGAAGAAATCGGCATCCTTTCCTGGCCGAAGAGCATCCTCTTTATTGTGGGAGGCGCACTTGCCATTGCCTTTGGCGGAGATCTTACGGTGGATGCTGCCAGCCGCATTGCCATTGATCTTGGAATGAGCCAGACACTGGTGGGACTGACCATTGTTTCTATTGGAACTTCCCTTCCGGAGCTGGTGACTTCCGTGGTTGCAGCCAGAAAGAACGAAGTGGATATGGCTGTGGGAAATGCGGTAGGCTCCAATATTTTTAATATCCTGATGGTTCTCGGAGTTGCATCTGCCATCAATCCGGTGGCACTGATCCGGGAAAATATTATTGATATTGTCATACTTATCGTGTTCTCGCTGATCGTGTGGATTTATGCGGCCACAAAGCAGAGGATCAGCCGGAAAGAGGGAATTTCCATGGTGTGTATGTACCTGATCTATGCGGGGTATATTATCTGGAGATAGCCGCTGTGGCATGCAACTGGTCCGACGTGGACAATAGTATCGTATAGGGTTTATATCAATGCAATTTATAAGAAAAGCTCCAACCGTATCAATATCGGGATACAGTTGGAGCTTTTCTGCAATTATGCTCATTTGCACTCAGAAGAGAAAGCTTTTTTTGAGGATTCTTCTGAAGCGTTCTTTTGATGCGGGGTCATATCATCGCTGTCCGTCATCAGATATTTCCGGACGGCAAAAAGAATGGCGATACCGATGATCCCGATCAGTGTCTGTACAGGATCGAGATGTTCCACGACCATCTGCCTTGCTGTTGCAAAAAGCAGGACCTCGACAACAGTCTGGGCGGAATGGCGGCAGAGCATTTTTACAAACTCCACACCGACTACAAGGGACAGTGCCTGTGACAGGAAACTGGTAAAAAAGCTGGTGTCCATATCCATGATGGAGGTACCGGCAGTTGTAAGGATCAGACGCAGTCCGGACAGTGCGATCACGATAATGATCACGATGGATAATGCGATCTCTGTGTAACGGGCTGTGTTGTAGATCAGTTCGTTAAAATGCTTGCGGATATTGTGGTTAACGGCGGTTCTGTCTTTCATGGGAAGTTATCCTTTCTTTTTCGCAGAAGCGGGATGATCGATAAAGTGGGTTGCAAAATAGCCGAATACGCAGGTGATGACCACCATACATGGCAAAAACAGCCAGAAGCGCTGCTGGCTCATGGTGTTGAACATGGCGCATTGGCCTGCAGGATCATGATGATGGGCATATGCCACAGATAGATCCCGTACTGGTTCCGGGCTACGAAGTACAGCGGACGCAGAAACCTGAAATCCATTTCCGGCAGGAGGGAGAATCCCACAAGCAGTATACTGAACAGGATCGCCAGGATGGAATGTGCCGGATAACCGGAGGGAGCAGTGCCATAAAGCCCGTGACTGTGATAATAAAAGATCCATACCAGGATCAGTGCGGTGCTTGCAATAGAAACCGGAAGTCCAAGCTTCAGCCGGTAATCCTGCATACGATTTCCGGTCTGTTTCCAGAAAGCGGCAGCAGCCATTCCCAGCACGAAATTATCCAACGCAGAGAATACCTGACGCTCGTATACAAAATATACAGAGGTATCTGAAACACCGGAAGCGTGGAGATAACGGACGACTGCGAACCGGCAGATAACAGTGAAAACAATGGACACAATGGCAGAGACGAGCCAGTTTTTCCGGACTGCCTTGTAAAGGAACGGGGCGATCAGATAAAACTGAAAGATCACGCCCATCGTCCACAGCGCACCATTGATGGAACCATGAGTCACCGGGGAAAAGTTCTCCGTAAAAGTATAGTACGCAAGGATGTGACGAAGTCCCTCATTGCTGAACATCTGCGTGGACATAAAGATCAGAAGGACCGTGATACATACATAATACTGGGGCATAATGCGGATGCAGCGCTTTTTCATAAAAGCCCGCCAGCCGGGGAGACAGCCTCGTGCCTCCGAAGAAGAAAGGGAAAGATAAATCCCATATCCGCTTAACAGAAAAAACAGTGTAACTCCTACTTCACCTCCAAGAGTCAGAAATGTGTGGATGGCTGTATGCGACTGCCATGGCTGCCCGGACAGAACGTAGCAGTGATACAGCATAATGTAGAGAATCGCCCCCGCACGGAGCAAATCGATATTTTTGATACGCTTCATAAATAAATCCTTTCCTGAAAAAAATAAGTCTGCCCCATGACTGAAACGGGCAGACAGAGATAGGTTCAGTATAGCATGAACGTGAGAGATTGGAAAGCTGTCGGAGGGAAAATTTACTATTGTAAAAACGAACACAAGTTTGTATAATGGAAAATATAAGAAACGAACATATATTCGAAAAAAGAGGAGCGTGAGAAGTGGTGGATATCGAAGAAAGAACACCCGACAGAAAAGCAATACGAGTACATTGCCCGAGTTGCTCCAACAGCAGATTGTTCGATCTGACAGGTGACTGTTCCGGAATCCTCCGGATCAAATGTCCCAGATGCAGAAAAGAGGTGGAGATACAGCTGGCACATTGCAATGAACAGCGATACAGAAAGCAGATCTTTTATTACAGAACACATAAGAGATAAGAAAACCACATAAAAACTGAGTGAGAAGCCGGCCGGCAACTGTAGATTGCGTAAGAGCCAGACTCAAAGCCAGGAAATACTTCCCTGATTTTAATATCAGGGGTTTTTTCCTGGCTTTTTTCTTGTTAGGGCAAGGCCCTGCTTTGCATTGTGGAGTTTTTCGTTGATCCGAAAAACGGAACTTTGGAAAACATGGCTGATTTATGCTTCTAAAAACTCAAGAATCTCTTGTTTTGTCCAATGATTAAATCCCATCTTCGCCAGGGTTCTTCCAGTTTTCATATAATTTTCATCATTATAATAAGATGCTATTGTTACAAGTGCCTTTGCAATCGGAACATCTACACCGCACAAATCTGCAAGCTCACAAAACGGAACAAACAAATATGGAACATCTTCCGTAATATAACGAGCTTTTGATGTGTTAGGTGCATTTTTTATTTTAGAATGAACACTCGACTCACGATTAAAGTCATAAATACATTTTGCATGCGATGCGTAAAGAACATTATTTGCTTCCAGCTCTGTTCTCAAATGCATATGTAAACTATCTCCAACTGCAAGACGTTCTAAATCCAATGCATCCTCAACTTTTGCGACCGCTGTAGAGCAACAATCCGCATAAAAATTGAACTGACCATCAAAGTTCTCGCACAGACCCATGTTCAAAATTGACAATACCGGATGTGCACCAAAATTGATATTTTCAAAAGCAGCCACAATAGGATTTGATAAAAATTCCGGTCGAATCGGGAATACCTCATTAACCAAATTCATCAATTCTGGAGTTTTCTTACTATTCGGGAATATGCTCATTGGCATAAATTCCTTTACACCCATAATAGCTACAGCACCAGCATGAGCTAAACGCGTTGCCCAAGGCAAGCTAATGGTATCTAAAAATGTGATGTCCATACCCGCTTTCTCTGATTTCTGAAGGCATTTGTTCAAGATTAATCCACCATAATTTCCAGGAACAATAAAGATTTTCATGCCATCTCTTAAATATGGAATCATACTATTGAACATAATTTCCTGCGCAAAGGAAGGACAAACCATCATAAAGATATCTGAAAATTCCATAGCAGCCTTAATATCTGTAGTTGCCAACGCAATTTTTGAGAATCCTGCATTTAACATAGGACATTCATGTAGTTCAGCAACGGCCTCAATTCCCCCTGTTTCATTAACTGCATTAATCTGAGCCGGAAAATTAGGGGAATCATAAATACAGACATCATGCCCCATCTGGCCCAAACTATATGCCATTGCCATTCCGCCATTTCCTGCACCAATCACTGTGATTTTTTTCGTTGTTTTCATAATGCAATAATCTCCTTTTCCTTTTTAATATATTAATATAATTTTATAAAAGCACTGCAATGGTTACGATAGTACTAACAATTGCAATCACAATAAAGAAGAATGGAAGAACTGCCTTTACCCAACGTGGAAAAGGAACTCCTGCAATTGCTAATGCCCCCATGAGAACCGCCTGCGTAGGTGAAATAAGATTCATAGTTTCAGAACCAGCTGCACAAACCATGACTGCAAATTCTTTACCAACACCAAGAAATTCACCTAATGAACCAATAATGGGAATGGTTGCCGTTGCTAATCCTGATGATGATGGAATAAAAAAAGACAAAAATATGTATACAATATATGCAAGAGCTGGGAATACAACTCTGCTAACACCACTCATTAAGATTTCTCCAAAATGAAGAATTGTATCCATAATCAAGCCATCTGTCATAATGACAGATAGACCTTTCGCGCAGCCTAGAGTAATGGCAACTCCCAGAATATTTTGACAGCCTCCAACAAACAGGGAAATCATTTCCTTTTCTTTCATATGAGACATTTTGCCAATAATAACAGCTGCAAGCAGAAAGATTACAGTGAGTTCTTTCATTCCCCAGCCTCCCAAGGGCTGCATGTTTCCAATGAGACGTCCCACTAATGGAATTTGACAAAGATTTTCGTGAATATTATCAAATACGTAAATATTGAATTTACTGCTCCATGGAATGATTGCTAAAATCATTACGATAAAGGAAGAAGCAAACACTGTTAAAATAGCTTTTCTTTGTCTGGTAAATTCAGGAATATCATCGGTACCTAATTTATGAATATGTGATTCTATTTCATCGCGTATATCATAAACAACCGATTTGGTCGGATCTTTACGAACCTTCTCTGCATAATGCATAGTAAAAATAATAGAAGCGATTACTGTGGCTATATAAATAACAACTCGAATCAGCATACCATCCGCAAGAGAAATTCCGGCAATATCAGAACCTATTCCTACCGAGAAAGGATTGATCAACGCACCAACAATTCCCGCTCCAGATCCAAGGAATAAAACCATACAAGCAGTCACTGCATCATAGCCCATTGCAATAAACATCGGAATAAGAATCGGATAAAATGGAATAGTTTCTTCCGAAAATCCAAACGTTGTTCCACCAATGGATGCGATAAACATTACTATAGGAATCATTAGTTTTTCTCGACCATTTAAACGATTGATCACATACATAAGACCTGCATCAAGTGATCTACTCTTTCCTATAATTCCCAAACATCCACTTAACACGAATACAAATAAGATAATGTCAATTGCACCACGGAATCCTTGCATTGGTGCAGCCAAAATATCCCAAATTCCCTGTGGATTCGATTCTACCTGCATATAAGTTCCCGCTACCGGAACATTATCCACACGAGTATATTCGCCCGCAGGAATAAGATGTGTTAAAATTGCCAACACGATCGTCAGTATTATCAAAATACAAATTGATGATGGCATTTCAAATTTTTTCTTTCTTACTTTTTGCTCTGAATCTTTCATAGTTCCCTCCCCCAATTTTTTTTGATATTTATGCAGTTTTGCTTGCTGTACTCATAGTATACGATTTAATTTTGTGTCAAATATGATACTATTTCGTTTTTTTTTATTTATATTTTGTTTGTTTTTAATAAATTGTGTTAAATTGTGTTTTTTATGTTTATAAAATAAAAATATGATAAAATATCTACACAAATTAGGAGGGATGAATATGGCAAATATATGTCTAATTGATGATGAAAAAGCATTAAATCAAGTATTAAAAACCTATTTGGAACGCGATGGTCACTCAGTTGCTCCCTATTACTGCATACAAGATATCTATAGGCAAGCAAACTGGTACTCATTGTATGATCTTTATATTATTGACATCATGCTTCCAGATGGTAGTGGCACTGAATTGATGAGAAAGATTAAAGATAAAAATAGGAATATCCCCGTTATCTTGATTTCTGCCCGTGGGGAATGCATTGATCGTGTATTAGGATTTGAAATGGGGTGTGATGATTATTTAGCAAAACCTTTTTTACCAGCAGAACTTTGTTATCGTGTTTCTAATTTGTTAAAAAACAATAATATATCTCTCAAAAAACTTATCAACTTTAATGGGTATAGCCTTGATGAGGCCAAACGAACGATCTGCACTGAGCAACAGCTTCAAATACCTGTTACCAGTAAGGAGTTTGATATTATCCTTTATTTTGTAATGCATCCTTCAGTTGCCATTTCGCGAGATCAGCTTCTTACAGATATTTGGGGTGAAAGTTACTATGGCTATTACCGTGTAGTAGATAATCATATAAAAAATATCCGTAGAAAACTTCCAAAATTTCACTTAGAAACAATCTACGGTTTCGGATACAGGTGCACATTATGATAAGAAAAGAAGCAATCAATCAACGATTTTACAAAAATTTTTTTATTATTTCTGTTATTCTTGCTTTTGCAATTGCTGCTGCCTCTCTCTGCATCATCTACTATTGGTCATTTTACCATTATAATCATATTTTTGAAGATCGCATAATTGATGAAGAAAATCTCAAATATGCCGCAGAAATGGGCATCAAAAACGAATGGCTCTTGGGCGTAAGTACAGATTCTATTGATGTTTTGGAAGCTACATACAACGAAGAGACCAGAGATCATATTTACCAGCAAGCTTTGAACCAACAGGAAATCGAAAAATTTTATCGTGAAAAAATTGATAATAAAGAATTAATTTATTGTATTTCTTTAACGCCAAAAAATGGGGAATTTTTTTATAAATACTCTGTTATCAGAGATCTCTATCATGAAGTATTCCCATATATTGTGGGATCTTTAGCTGCATTTGTTATTTTACTTGTATTTATTTTATATTTTTAATTTTCGATTTATTGAAAGACAATTTTCTTCTGAATTGGCAAAACTTCAAGCATATGCACACAAACTGGAAAATCTGGCTTTAAACACTGAACCAGTTAAGCCATGCAATAATAATAATCTTATAGATGCACTTGAAAATAGTTTTTATGAAATGCATATTAAACTTTTAAAAAAAGAACAGTTGCAAAAAAGTTCTCTTCAATATATTTCTCACGAAATGAAATCTCCTATCATGATTATAGAAAGCTATGCCGTTTCAGCTAAAGAAAAAATTTATCCGATAGGAACTTTAGATGATTCTTTAAATATTATACTAGAGCAAACAACCAGAATGAAAGAAAAGGTTTCGTCACTATTACAGTATGTAACGCTTAGTACGAAAGAAATTCAAAAAGAAATTTTTAGTTTGTCTGAATTATGTTTTGATACGATTTTTGCCGATTATCATACACAAATCCACATGGTAAAGTATGTACATTTTCACAATCGCACGTGTCTGACACG